>UEXL01000102.1_pt1 | contig 43253 bp, 39 predicted proteins | sample 1796671 | NCBI WGS metagenome assembly UEXL01 (sample SAMEA4772471, study PRJEB27181) | metagenome | reverse complement strand
CTTTCGGGCGAATCGTTTAGGTTCCATTGATGAGGCTCCTTGATATATTGCCGCTTTACCAAGAGCACGTTCGATAGCGTACAAAAGGGTACTATAAAAAGATTGAAATCTTCCTTTTTCGGGCAAATCGCCAAGTATGCGCCCTAGAAAAGCTGGAGGCTTTTCGTCTCCAAATTGAGGACGCTCCATTATATCATTAAAAGTAAAGGTTACCGGTTGCCAATCAACGTATCCGCCTTCAATTACTAGTTCAGTACCACCAATTGGTATTTTTTCTTTCACGCCTTCGGTTATAGAAAAAGACGGAAGACTAACTGACTTGGCAATGTGCTGAACCTGTTGAGATTCTGACTCTAAAACTTCTCTATCTTGCTTGAGAGAAAAGTCGGCAAACTCAAACTTTACCAAAAATAGATTATTTCTTTTTGCAAAAACAGCATTTGGTTCTGTAAACCAACCTTTCATAGTCATAGATAAAGCCCTCCCATTCAACATAATTAGATAGATAGCAATCTTTTTTATATCATTTTTTATTTGCTTTCTTTACTGCTTCTGCTTCGTTCTCTATTTCTTTAACAAGACGCTGCAAAAACCACCTTCTTATTTGAATAGGCAGGTTGTATGCTTCTGTGAAAGACCACCCGCCATGATACTTCATTAAGAAAAATTCTTCATACACATTCTGAATGTATTCATTATTTAGGCCAAAGAAAGGATACAGTGAACGGAACCTCCACGTCCGTATTAGCACCACAACTTGGACAATCAAATTCGAATGTCATATCAATGTTCGGAGTCGCCTCGGCATAAATACTTCTCAAATGTCTAGTATCTCTTGAAGGCATTACAGAAACAAACTGATTGATTGTTGATCTATCAGAGTTTCCGTTCACTGATACTATAATCGATTTTAAGTGGTCCGTCAAAGGAGTTTCTTGTAATTTATTTTTCCTTTTTGATTCCAACAGCGATGACAGCTTCTGTTCATCAATCCCATTTAGAAGTTTGACTTCGACTGTCACATTTGTCGTCGGAAGATCAATAAAGAAATTTCCGGTATCCGAAGTCTCTACTTCCGCATCGTCAGAGCTTGAAACACCAACGTTGTTTAAATCAAAAGAATACTCTGTCGATGTGGCACAGGAAGGACATGTGATTTGCGTTTCATAGTCACTTCCAAATCCAGTAATTCTTGTTGCGACAAGAATAGCATTTCTGTCTCCAACAAGCAAGGTTTTTGGATTAATATTTTTATCCAATATAACGCTTTCAAGCAATCTTTCAATTGCCAAGCCTTTCTTTAACAAGCTTTGAGAAGTTAGAATATCTTCTTCTTTCGCTGTCATATATTTTATTTCAACAGTATCTTTGCCACATAAAGGATGACCTTCGGGATAATATATTCCCCCCGAAGGCAAATCTACATGTTCTGTTGGTGCTGAAAAATTAAAACCTGTTGTCGGTACAGGGTCGGCATGAGCTGGCTTTTCTTTTTCCAAGCCTGTAGCCTTCTTTCTACTACTATTTCTAGACAATTAACACCTCTTTGTAATAAGTTAATTTAGTTTTTCCAATAAGTTCTACCAGATGCAACCAATTCCGCCCAATCATATTTAAAGTCGATTGTTACTTCTGATAAGGCATCATCGCCATACTCAAGCTCGCCATACCCAACTTTAATGATGAAAGCGTTTTTAAGAGTCCACTTTTCTAGATCATTTCCATCTGAATCAATAGCTCGGATGACGACATCACCAACTGCAGCTGTTGATCTGGCTTTTGAGTTTGTTTGCGGGTTTGGATTCTTCAATTGAGAAGGACCAGCATAGCCAGACTGCTCAAGCATTTGCGCTGTAAGTTTGGCAGCGTCTGGGCTAACAGGATCAACGAGAGTCATGCTGACCTCATTCCAAGTAACCATTCCCGGATAATGAAATTTGTGATTCAAGTATGTGTGTTCTGTTGATTCAACAGTGATTTCTGGCTTGTTGACACCTTTTGCAAACCAAATTGCTCCAACATCATCCATTCCTGTAATTTGAACCAGAAATCTATATTTTCTTTTAGGTTCGACATTTGCGCTAGTCCAAAAACTGTTTACCATTTTGTAAGGTCTCCTATTATATCTTTAAGTAGTTTTTGCAGAGATTAATCGCTAAATTAATCTCCGAATGCTGCTCCGCTATCTGTGATAACAAAGTCAATTGCGATATATTCAATCGCCTTAGCTGGCTTAACATAAACCTTTGCATAAACAATATTTTGGTCTATTAAGTCAGGTGTTGTTGTTGTGTCATCGAGAATCAATCTATATTCACTGATTCCTAGTCTATTCTGGACACTTCTTAGAATCGGATCTGCAGCTGCAATAAACCTATTCCAAGTAACCTGTACATTTTGATCGAACAGGATTCCGTTGGCAACTGCTGAAATTTGTTTCTTAACAAAGATCATCATGCGGCGAACGTTAATTCTATCAAGAGCAGAAGGAGTAGCTTGAAGTGTCTTCTGACCGAAGATAACGATTCCTTCGTTCGGGAAAGATGCGATTGGGTTGATGTTTGCATCATAAAGTTCATCTCTATCTTGAGATGTCAACCTTTCAGTGACTGCCACTACTGGAAGTCCCGCAGAACCTTCTGTTAAGCCGCCGCGATTGAAACCAGCTGGGGCGAACCAGACTTCTGATTGAGCTTCTGAAGAAGCAAAAGTTCCGAGAGCAACTACTGAAGGTGGAACCCAAAGTAGACCGCCGTTGACGGTATCCCTGACTTGAACCCAAGGATAGTAAGTGCAAGCATAAGAGCTGTTAATTTCTCTAGCCTGAAGGTTACTGACCGCTGTGCTTACAGATCCCAATCTGTTGCTAAACTTCTTGTATGCCGAATTAGTTTCGACGAAAGGAGTGTAAACATCTGGGATATCGACAACAGCCATCGCGTCACCTCTGTCTTCACAAACTTGAATCATGTGCTCTGTCAATGTGGGATCTGTAAGACCCGGCATTGCGATAAGATTCATGTCTATAAATTCTGGGTCTGCAACTGTGTCAATCGCTCTTCTGATTGAATTAGCAGCGTAATTTTGTTGAGCCGATTTGTCGCTAATGATATTATTGCTGAATGGCTCAAGTGCTGTAATATCAAGTCCGTCGAAACCATTGAAAAGAGGCGAAGTGAATTTAGTGTATCCCTTATCAATAACTTCTTTCCAGCCTTTAGAGCCTGAAGCCGTCATTGAATCTCCGTCTTTTCTAGATTCTTCTTCCCAGTAAACGTTTGAAGCTCCAGAAAGAATCAATTCGTCCAAAGAGAATGTCCATTGTGGGTCTAATTTATCTGTTGAAGGATCATCAGAGGTGCCAAAGTCATCACTTAGAGCATAGATATAGTCACTGTAACCCGGATCTGCTCTATTTTCTCTAGAACCATCGGTTCCAGACAATTCCATATAAGAAGAAACATTTAATCCAAAGTAAGCATTTTTTGGATTTGAAATTCCGCCTGCTGAAGCAGATGTTCTAATTGCCGATGATGGGAAGTTTAGCTTTAATTCAACCGCTGTGCCCAAAGAGCCGGTATTCAAAACATCAGCTGGTCCAAATGCACCTTTTGATCCGGACATAATGATTGTTGACGTGCTGCCGACTGAGGTAGCTGTCATTTTAGGAGTACCCTCATACTTTGGAGGCCCATAAACACCGAATGGTAACAATCTAGGATCGATAGCAGACTGTTCTACTGAGGAATCCATTTCGACTCTGACATATGCCGAAACATTGTCGTAGTTTCCATATGATTTTAAAATTCTTTTTGTGCCGTCCCAAGCCAGTGTTCTGTCTCCAATCTTTCTCGCGACATAGTTTTGCGAAAGAGGATTTAGATTACAGTTTGAAAATCTTTCAATGATTTGTGGAACATTATCTGTATCGCTTGCTTTTCTAAGGACCACCGTGAAAGAACCAAAAGGATTTACGCCCGCAGTGTCTCTAGAGTAAGTTAAATCTTGAATCGAGATCTTGATATTTTCTTGTGTTTCCTGACCTGCAGAAAGTGCATGCAAGCGGAAAAGCTTTTGCATGTTATCATATGCATATGAGCCAGTATTTGTTGTCAAATCCTGCGAGAAGAACCAACCAGTGTGGGATTCTCTTGCATCTTGGCGATACTCATTTTTTCCTAGAAGTGGCAAAATAACACCAACACAATTTGCATCGAGATCTACTTTGTCCATCAAAGAAGCTTCAAAAGTTTCTCCTAGCCAGTATTCGCTCTCTCCACTTTTCAGATTGTCAGTTGGGAATAACACCGCCAACGGTTTGAGGATTTGTGTTGAAAACATTTCTGATGTATCTTTGACTTGATTTATTGAAATTAAATGCTGTTTTGTGTGCTACGTTGTCTGTAGCTGAACTGCCCGTAACAATCATCGCTACGAACTCGGCTTTGTCAGAATTGTTGATCAAGTGCCCGATGGAGGCTGTTAGGGTTGTTCCGCCCGCTTCTGAGCCACTTAGAACAACTGCTGATCCGCTATCAATATACCATATAGCTGCCAATGAGCCAGTCATTGAACCACCAGCAGAAGAGGATGGTGCGACGAACAAACCATATGCGCCGCCGTTTGAAAGAACTGCCGGATTTGGATCAAGTGTTTCCCAGCCTGCTTCACCGCCTGCTGTGACATCTTCGTTTTTAAAACCAAGAAGTCTAACAAATGTAACAGAGTCAACATCGGCTGCTAAATAAGCTTGAGCCGCATAAGACCCATACGTTGGGGCTTGGTAGTTTCCCTCCCTCCATACATCGCCAGTTCTTTTGCCAGCAACAGGATTTCCGAAGACTTCCACAAATTGCTCGAATGAGTCTACTTTAACGGGCTTCATGCCCGGACCCTTTGGCGTTCTGCCAATAATTACCGGACCTGCCGGTGCTGCAGCTGCTGGGAGCTGCGAGTTATCAATCTCTTTGGTGAAAACACCGGGAGATACAAATTTGAATTTTTTTACAGACATCTAAAGATTCTCCTATCAAAATCTAGATTAATTTATCACAATAATAAATAGTTAGCTAATTATGCAAAATCATTTTATTTAAATTAAAGTTAATTTTACGATTCTTCATTTTTTACTTTTATGAATTTTCCAACTTTTCCGGTTGCCTCTGGCAATATAAATTCATATTCGACATCCTCTAACTCAATAGGGATATCGTTTTCTTCTCTAAGCTCATTTATTTTTTCTTGTGCTTTATCATCTAATTCTTGTAAACTAGTAAATACTTCTCTCTCTCTCTTTCTTGTCTGGAGCATGAAAGTTGCTAAATCTGATTCGGTCTTGGCCATGAGTCTGACAATATTTAAAACTGGTGCCACTTCTTTCCATTCTAAAATAATTTCATCAGGATATTCTCTTGGCTTTTCTTCAGTCTCTTCGATATCTTCTTCGGCTATGATCTGTTCTTTATTATTCTTTTTTGAAAAGATTTGTTAACCACTTCATCTTAATTCCTCCGACAATCATTATAAATAGTATTGCGAAAGGCAAAAAACCCCCCCTTGTTTCCAAGGGGGGGCAAAATCTTTATTTAGATTCTAATTCGAGTCGTGCAGATTATGCAGAAGTTTTCTTAACGTACTTGATTACAACGTAGTCACCCGGCTCAGAAGCGTGCTTGAGTTCAACCTCATCATCGCCACCTGATCCAAATTCCCAATCGTAAGAAGCACCCATACGCTGAAGCATACCGTTAACGAATACCATTACGGATTCCTGATGTGCTTCTGCAGAAATGGTAAACAATACTTGATTGTTTGTTGCGTCGAACTCTTCAGTTACGTGGTCGCCCTTACGAACGAATGCCGCGTTACCTGACTTGGTATCGATAACTGCTGTCTCGAAGGTGTCGAGAGCTTGGTCAAGCTTATCGAGTGCGCCTTCTACAGAAGTTTCGATAGAGCCACCAGTTTTGATGTAACGAACATTACCAGCTTGAAGGTCAATTTGACCAGCAGATGTTAAGCCCATATTTGTCAAAGCTGTTCCAATAGCAGCGTCAAGATCTGAAAGATCAGTCGTGATGTCGCTGTTGCCGTTGATGTAATTCTTTCCAGAGAAAGCAACATAGTTGCCGCTGGAATCAATTATAGCACCCATAGCGTGGCGATTATCATCAATTGCGCCTACAACAGAATCAAGAGCAGCGTCTACTTGAGAAGCAGCGAGCGTGAATTTGCTGTGAGCACCTGCCTGTCCGTCGTAACCGACCTTAGCAGAACCCTTAGTAGCTACTTGAGAAAGAACGTCGGCGATGTGATCGTCGGTGGCTTTCATTTCAGCGTCTAAACCAAGAGCAAGTGAATCCAAAGAAGCATCTACCTTAGCGGCAGAGAGAGAGAAAAGTGAGTTTGCACCCGCTTGACCATCATAGCCAACTTTAGCAGCACCTGTTGCATTCGCAAGAAGAGCAGCTTCAAATACATCGAATTCCTGACGGTCAGCGTCGATGGCATCAACGATAGAATCAAGAGCAGCATCTACTTGAGAAGCAGCAAGAGTGAAATCTCCGTTTGCGCCTACCTTTCCATCATAACCAACAAGAGCAGAACCTTCTCCAGCTACCTGAGAAGCCAGTGTGGTGTTACCAGCGTCAAGTTCGTTGATCGCTTCAATCAAAGTTTGAGCAGTTGTGGTCAAAGTTGAAGAAGCAGATGCTTCGATACGGGCCGCAATCTCAAGCATTGTGTCCAAAGATGGATCAACAGATGCGCGGAGATCCTGCTTAACTTCCAAAATCATGTTCTGGATGCTTGCAGAAAGTGAACTTGCACCTTGGTCATCAAGAGTGTTCAAAGAAGACGAAAGTTGTGATAAGGTTTGAACCATATCTGCAGATCCGCCAATAGCAGATGTAACAGCTTGGTCAATCTTATACTCAACAGAACCTGTGACATAATCGTCAGCTTCCATCAAGTCAACTTTGTCGATGATTGCTTCAAGAGCAGACTTAACAGTACCACCAGCAACTGCAAAGTGAGCGCGTCCGTCGTTAGAGTTAGCAGCTGTGCCTGTGTAAGCCTTGAAGCCTACTTTTGCAGAACCTTTAGCAGCGTCGGAGTTGTTAAGCATATCAGCGATGTGATCATCAGTTGCCTTCATTTCAGCGTCTAAGCCAAGAGCAAGTGAATCCAAAGAAGCATCTACCTTAGCAGCAGACAAAGAGAAGAGGCTGTTTGCGCCAGCTTGTCCGTCATAACCTACCTTAGCAGCACCTGTTGCATTTGCAAGAAGAGCAGCCTCGAATACGTCAAATTCTTGACGGTCAGCGTCAATAGCGGTTACAATGTCATCCAGTGCAGCATCGACTTGCTTTGCAGTAATACTGAAATCACCATTTGCACCTTGTTGTCCGTCATAACCAATCTTTGCAGCACCTTTAGTTGCTGTCTGTGAAAGAAGATCTGCTTGATAATCATCAACAACTTTCATTTCTGCATCAATCTTTAAGATCACGTCGTCTAAAGCAGCGTCAACTTTCTTAGCTCCTACAGAGAAAAGAGAGTTAGCACCAGCTTGTCCGTCGAATCCTACCTTAGCGGCACCTGTTGCATTTGCAAGAAGAGCAGCCTCGAATACGTCGAACTCCTGACGATCAGCATCAATAGCGTCAACGATAGAATCAAGAGCAGCGTCTACTTGAGAAGCAGCAAGAGTGAAATCACCATTTGCGCCGGTTTTGCCATCATAACCAATTTTGGCAGAACCTTTAGTTGCTGTCTGGGAAAGAAGCTCGGCTTGATAGTCGTCAACAACTTTCATTTCTGCGTCAATCTTTGTTACGATAGAGTCAAGAGATGCATCTACCTTAGCAGCGGATAGCGAAAAGAGTGAGTTTGCCCCAGCCTGTCCGTCGTAACCGACCTTAGCAGCACCTGTTGCGTTCGCAAGAAGAGCAGCTTCGAATACATCGAATTCTTCACGGTCAGCATCGATGGCATCAACGATGTCGTCGATTGCAAGATCCAATCTCTTGGCAGAAATTGAGAAGTCGCCATTTGCACCAGCGTGTCCAGAAAATCCGACAAGAGCGGAACCAGAAGCAGCTGCTGTAGAGGACATATCTGCCTCATGTTCAGCCATCTCGTTTGCGCGAAGTGTAGCTTGCTGATTCAAGTGGTAATCAAGAATCTGCGTAGCATTGTGAACACTTGTTGCAGAATTGATGTATGTTGCAGATGAAGAAACAACATATTGACCAGAAGCAGAAATACCAATTGCGGATTCATGCTCATCAAATAAGTCTTGGAATGATGCGGTGCCTAAAGCAGCGTCATCAATTTTGTTAGCGATTGTTGTCAAAGCGGATTTGACATCAGTGTCGCCAGATGCGTTAAGAAGCGGAGCTTCAGAAGCACCCCATGAAAGTGACGCACTAAGTGAGTTAGCAACGCCTAATAGAGAATTCAAACGAGCAGCGACGAAACCACCGTGAGCAATTTGCTTACGGTCAGACATCGAATATTCACTATCCATCTTCACAGTACCATCTGCGAGAATCATGTGACCATCCGATCCTGCCACATCCGTGGTGTTATCGAGCTGAGTTTGTGCTCTCATTTTTGTTTTTTTAGATACAGCCATATATTTACCTCCTATAATAAAAAATATGGTGGTTTTAGAAAACCGAAATTTTCAAAAAACCGTGAACGCAGTCTAAGGGTAGACTTGTTCGCCCTAGATAGGAGGGTATTTCCCCAAAAGCAAAAAAAGATGAAAAAAGTCAAAAAAACGGGCAAAAAAGAATCCCGCAAGTTGATTTGCGGGATTTATTATTTCAAAAAAGCTTTTTTAAATTTTAACTGTCGCGCCACAAGTTATTTGAGGCATATTTAATGATCTCATTTGCTGAGTCTTCATTGTATGCATATTCCTCAATAAGCTTCTGAACCATTTCGTTGTATTTACCTTGTTGTTTCTTGTCTCTTGATTTAGACTTAGTAACAATTCGAGAAATATCCCTAACAGAATCAAGCAGCTTGTTTTCGATTGCTTCTTTTAACGGGCCATAAGATGTCCAGTCAATTTTTTCACCTTTTCTCAACTTAGCAAACATGTAAGCTGTAATATCGGCTCTAAAGTTTTCTCTAGCGGAGCCAACGATTCCAATTTGCTCTTCAATCGAAGACAAGAAGTTCTCGTCTGCTTCCATTTCTTCGTTTGTTACGTTGTCTTTAACCTTTACGCCATTCACATAAGCTTCAGCGTGGTCAAGATAATTGTCAAACAAAGATTCTGCTTGTTCTTTATAAGCTGATACGAAAGCTTTTGTGATTTCTTTTTCTAGAATCTTCAAATACTCTTCGTGAAGCTCTTTCTGCAAGAATGAAAGATATTTTTCTCTTAGGTCTTCTACGACAACCTGTTCTTTGACTTGTTTGACCAGAGCATCTCTGATTGAAATAGGAGTAACCATGTTTCTGTCAGAATCTGCCAGAGCTGCATCGATAGCCTTCATGATAAATCTGGTTGAAATACCAGTCATGCCTTCATCTCTGGCCTCATCACGTAGGTCATTGATATCAATCTTTTTAACATATCCCTTCTCAACGATCTCTTCTCCGTTGTAGATCTTCATCTTAGTCAAAGGATCTACCTTGTTTGAGGTCTGTAGTCTAGAGAGGACAGCGAACATAGCTGCGAGTTCCAAGGTATGAGGAGCGATGTGTGATTCAAAATCAGATTCGTCAAGCATCTTCTTATAAATCTTTTGCTCTTCATCCACCTCAAGACAATAAGGAACGTTAACTCTGACAATTCTGTCTAGAATCGCTTCGTTTGTGTTTTCTGATTTAAATTTGTTCCACTCTGCCTCATTACAGTGTGCCAAGATAACACCATCGAAATAAATCATTGCACCTTTACCGGGGGGATGGTACTGCTTTCTCTTGTGTTGCAGTAATCATTGTGTGCAAGAATTCAATTTCGTTTTTGAAAACCTCAACGAATTCGACAATTCCACGATTTCCTACGTTGAATGCCCCGTTAAGGCTTAGAGCACGAGGATCGTCTTCCGGATAGAGGTCTAATTTTGAAATGTCTTCTGACCCTATTAGAATGCTTGTGTCTTGAGTATTTGCATCCATAGGAGGAACAACTCCAACACCTCTTCTTCCTCTAATAGAGAAAGAGCCTTCGACTACTGGATAATTCATGTAATCTCCGCCATGCTCTTCGAGGAGACGATGACGACAGACAGGGCACAAATCACCTTCAATTTTGATGCCGTATATGTCTTTAAAATTTTCTCTTAAAGAGCGAGGGACCAAATGTAGTGGGCTTTCGTTAATAGGGCAATCCTTGAGAGTGTAAAAGGATCCGGACCCTTCAAGGGCGCGTTTGATGTGTTCAATCAGAGCTGACTTGCCAGCTCCTACCGGGCCAAGAAGTAAAAGAACCTGTCGGCTTTCTTCACCCCTTCATTGATGCAGAATGCAAATACCTCATTACTTTAGCCAAAGACCTTTCCATACCAAAGAATCTAGATTGGAAATAATCGTAAGTGCGAACTGCTTCTCCGTTGAAAAGATTGTTGCATCTACTGTCTTCTTCTGACATCCTAGTGATGCCATGAGAGGTGATCGCCTTATAAAGCCTTTTGTGTGCCAAAATAGACAGTCCCTTGTCTTTTGCCAATAACTCAAGATAGTCAGACAAAGTACCAGAAAACTTCTCTACTTTTTGGTTTTTTTTGTGCTCCTCAGTGAGCTTAAGAAATTGTTTTGTTTTTGAATCAGTCATGTTAGAATTCCCAAGGTTCCCCTTCTATTATTGTTGTGAATGCCACATCGTCATTCCAAAGATAACAAATGTGATCGTAAACTCTGTTTGCGAACGATAGTTCGAGATCTCTGCCGTCATGCTCGTGCTCAACATAAAGAGTATTAGTCTTTTTGTCAAAATCACTAACATACACTACAGGAGCGGATTTAAGTCCGACATTACTAATTAGAGTGTCCCGAACTGTTTTCCACCCTTCTTCATCAGAAATATCATTTATTGAGTAATTTCCCTTTCCTTGGTCAAAGGAATATGAAAAAAGGTTTAGCTCCCTGCAAAGATCTAGATCTAAATATTTTCTTATAAAAGACTCGTCGTCATGCGTTTCTCGAACCAATAAACATTCTTCGAAACCATGCTCTTCTTCTATTTTCTTAAATATTTTGTAACCTAAGTGGTAAGGATTTACTCGACCAACAATTGGGCGTACCACTTGGTTGTGTGTTTTTAAAAAGGCAAGATGGTATTTATCTGGTAACTCCAAATCATTCATGATCTTTTCGTGGATAGTCACCGCCCATCCTTCGTTCATAATTTTGGTTTGTGCCTGTGGAATAAAATACAAAGATCTTCTTTCCACCATCTCTATTAAATCTTGTTGCCAAGATTCTAAATTTCTAGCGTTTTCCTTAATGAATCTCAATAAATTATAGTCTTTGTTTAAAAGACCATTTCGGACATCCATTACTCCTTTTGTTTTATCAAAAAGCTCTCTCCTAGCCTCGTCCTCGGTTTTTCTTTTAATGCCGGGTGTTCTAGGCACTTGATATTGAATCGAGTGACACGCATCAAGTACGCGCTCTACACGGTCTATTCCAATATGGGGATCTTCAATATAGCTTTGAACTCTCTTGGCTGCGGCTCTGAATCTTGAAATCACATTGTTTGGATCTGTATATTTAAACATTCTGTTATTTTTAAAGAAGTCAGAGTGACCCACACAATGGGACATTGTTAACAAGTGTGTGCTCATTGGATTCTCAAGCATCAGATAGGCAATTGAAGGATTAGAGTTAATAATCATCTCATAAGGCAATCCTTCCATTCCGAGATTGTATCTTGTGATTGTTCTTTCGAATGACTTGCCAAAAGACCAATGACGATAATGCGTTGGCAAACCTGTATAAGCCATGGCACCAATCATCTCGTGATAATTTAAAATTTCATACTCAATAGGGAACCAATCAAGATTGTATTTCTCTTTTGCGATCTTACATATCTCATCGTCCCACATTTGTAATTCTTTTACGGACCAGTCTTTCATGGCTTTCCTCCGAACAGTTTCTTAAAAGAAGGCCATATATGTTGCGGCTTGGATATTTTAACTTTTTTGAAACTGTCGCCAGTAACAACATCTAGTTTATTCCACAACTTAGAAGCCTCACTCTGATTATAATGAAATGACTTACTCAATATTGCTAATTCTGATTCTGGGTCAGAATTTGGATCGATCTCTGCGTAACAAGTCATCTGACTTATTTCTTTTAATTCCTGAAACAAGGCTATCGTCTTTGGGTCGTCAAATGACCAATTCTCTCCGTCGCCAGAATAGAATGTATAGATGTTCCATGTTGAGGGGTGGTATCTCTTATTGATGATGTCTTTTTCCAAAGTAAGGGCTGAAGACATGACTGTTCCGCCCATTGTTCCTCTTTTAAAGAAGTCGTCCTCATTCACTTCCTTCGCTTCTGTGGAGTGAGAGATGAAAACGACCTCTATGTTATCATACCGATAGCGAAGAAACTGATATAAAAGGAAATAAAAGCTTCTTGCCATATATTTCTTTTCTTTGTTCATGGAACCAGAAACATCCATCAGGAAGAAGATGACAGCAGAATTGTTTTCTTGAGGCTTCTGCTTCATGTGCTTATATTTTAAGTCATCTTCATGAAACGGAAACCTTTCATCTGAATTTTCATCGTAGGTTCCAGCAGCTATTGCCATTTTCTTACGTCTAATCTTTCTTTTGATTGTTTCTTTTTTCGAAAGCCTTGAGTTTAACCCCTTCTTTCGGAATCCGCTTCTTTTGAGCTTGTAATCTTTGATAAATCTGAATTTTTTCTTTTCTAAATCTGGCAATTCAAGATCTTGGAAAAGATATTCTGCGAGTTCATCTAATGTGACTTCGACTTCATAATATTCTTCACCTTTCTCATTAGAGCCTTTATTGCCGGATGCTTTCTTCTTTTGTTTGCTGGACTTTCTTAAAATTTGTCCTTTTTTTATTTCTTTGTCACCGGCAGAACCAGCCTTTTTGTTGTCTTTGTTTTCACCATAGACAAGCTGATATTCCTTGATTCCTTTAACTGGAATCTTGACTTTCTTTTTGCCATTTTGACCGATAATAGACTCGTCAGCAACAACGTCTCTCAAGCCTTCTTTTAAGGCTTTGTCGATTTTTTCTTTGTGTCTCTTTCGGTCTGCTGCGGAACGGTCGGCAATAGATTTGTGTTCGCGAAAGATGCTCATACTATAAATAGAAAGTAAAAAGGGCTTCCGACCAGAAACCCTAATTATTTTTGTGATACGATTGCGATTAAGATGTCTTAATCAACAAGTATCCGCTTGTAGCAGTTATTGATCCACCGGTAGCTCCGCCTTTGCCGTAATTTGAATAATCAGAATCGCCTGTACCTGCCGGGGTGTGCCCAGAGCCTGCTGTGGTAGTTGCGTTTGTGACTTCCGAACTGGTTGAAACATATCCGGAGCCGCCGCCGCCTGTTCTAGCGTCAGAGTAGCCTCCGCCGCCTCCGAAATAACCGCCGCCGCCTCCGCCGCCGTCGTCAGTACCGGAATTTTGTGCACCTCTCGAATTACCACCTTGGAGGGCAGATCCGGCGTAGGCTTGACCGGAATTTCCACCTGCGGTTTGAGAACCACCTAGTCCCGCACTACCGTCTTGTCCAGTGGTTCCACCACCGGCACCAGCGTGAGTGCCGTATCCAGTACCACCACCACCGCCGCCTGCGATAAGTAGTGCGCCAGATTGAGAATGATATGCTTTAAAGAGCCCACTATACCCACCGCCGCCGCCGCCAGAAGCATCGCCGCGAGAGCCGTACCCTCCACCGGGAAGTCCTCCGGAGCCGCCATTAGTGTATGCGCCAGCAGAGCCACCCTTTGTTGCGGCGTAGGCATAATATGCTACACCACTCTGGAATGCAATGTTTCCTTTGGTAAAGCCACCAGCACCAGCGTTACCACTGGTACCATAAGACCCATGTCCACCGCCAGCACCCCACATTTTAACATTTACAGTAAATGTGCTTGTTGGAGTAATCGTGTATTGCGCCCCATCTTGTGGAATCGCCAATTGACCATCTGTGTCCAAGTTCCATGCAGACTTACCACTGATAGATGGGGAAACATTGAATATCCTACCTGTGATAGTTCTTCCATTAGAGTGCAATGCAGCTGCCTCTGATGAAAAAAGTGACCTATTCCAGATTTGCAAATCATCGAGGGATCCATCAAACCAAGTACCGGGTGAATGACTATTGTGATCCCACTTGCCGAGTCTAATTGCCTCTGTTGGAGAAAAGGTACCTGTTGCGGCTGTAGATGAAGCTTCGAGCGAACCATCAATATAGAGATACAAGTTTTGTCCATCCCTGACAGCAGAGACATGATGCCAGCTACCGTCGTTAATATTTGTTGTTGAATAAATTTTTGTTGTTGCATTAGCTCTGTTTCTCCAGAAGAACATAAGTTTATTTGCCGGTCCTCCTGATTCGTTTACTGCCATTAGCCAAGCCTCATTGTTACCTCCGCCGTAGGCTTTCAAGAAGAAATATCCTTGACTTGTCTGTGATGTTTTAATCCAAGTAGACATAGACACGGTATCACTAGAGAATCCGTGATTCGCATCATGTGGAATGTCTATCCCATCGTTCACGCCGTCGAATGTTACATGCCCTCTAGAATCTACTTCAGAGAACGTTGCGCCAGAATTCGTTCCGTTGTTTGAACCAACAGAGTCATTTGCATCAGCGTCCAATTTCCAGTATCCAGTTCTGCCCTGCGTCAAGTCGATTGACAAAGGAGTCTGACCTGCGGAGTATAAAGAAGATACTTCGGAGGCTGACAGGTCTCTTGACCAAATTCTAAAGTCGTCTATTTTTCCGGCCCACAGATTGCCAGTACCACCGTTTCCGCCCAAGACCAATTGTGGCGTGTGACTACCATATCCAATAGTAGTTGGAACGTTAGTTCTGGTGACTGCTAAAGATCCGTCCTTATAAATTTTAGATGTGGTACCTGTTCTTACAATTGTTACGTGAGTCCATTGGTTGGCTGGTATAGTAACTGTGGTTGCCCCACTCCAGCTAGACCACGCAGATCCATTGTTGGCAGTGAAAATATATTGATTCGTATCTGTATTTCTCTGCGCTAAATAATAACCAGTAGGATTGGGTGCAGCGTAAACGCTAAATACGTGAGCATGTGCATTTTGGGAGGAATCGGGATTCATCCAAAATGAATAGGCGAAGTCGCCTGTAGTGAATCGAACAGCCGAATCTCCCATAGAGAGAATTTTGTCGCTCGCGGCCATTTCAGCATATCTATAATTTCCTGTAGTTGTAAAAGTAGCACCACTGTTTGTTCCGTGGGCGGTTCCAACAGAATCATTTGCGTCATAATCAAGAGCATATTTTGCAACTAGTCCGTATGTCAACAATTGTGTCGAAGAGTGTAAGTTTGCAACTTACTGTGCTGCAAGTGCTCTTGTCCACATTCTTATATCATCCATTTGTCCGTCGAACATTCTAGATGAGCCAGATCCACTTGTATATGAGCCAATGTGAACTGCTAGATTGGAAATAAAGTTACTTTGAACATTTGTCAAGGTTCCTGATAATGAACCGTCCACATACATATGTAAGTTTGTTCCGCTTTTAACAATGGTTAGGTGGTGCCATACGCCATCATTTATTGTGTTTCCAGAATAAGTTGGCTGAGTAGCGTTTGTACCCGTTTTGGATCTCCAAGCCAGTTCTACTTTTCCAGTAGGTTGCAGAGTAACTGCAAAATAAGATTGAGCCGAGCCACTATAAGATTCTCTTACTTGGTGAATTTGTCCGAATTGACCACTTGATGGAGTCTGCGTTGTCTTTACCCACATTGAAAGTGTTGTGTCTGATGCCCAGTAGTCACCGACACTTTCATGTAGTTGGATATCTCCGTTTGTTCCATTAAAGTCTGCAAAAGTGTTTCCGCCCGATGTGGTGAAAGTCATATTATTTGCTGTTCCATTATTTGAACCAACAGAGTCATTTGCATTGGCCGAATCGAAGTTCCAAGTTCCAAGAAGATCTTCTGTAAGAGAGATTGCGCCTTCTCTTCCTGCGGAGTTCAAAGATGTTGCCTCTGATGCGGAAAGCGAACGGGACCATACTCTAAGATCATCTATATCGCCTGTGTAGTAATAATTTGGACTGTAGCTTTGGTGGTCCCAGTATCCCAAAAGGAGTGGCTGAGTGGGAGTGAAAGTTCCAGTTAGTCCTGTTTCCGAGTCTTCTAGGGTTCCATCAACATATAATTTTAATGAACCATTATTCCTAACTACTAATACATGATGCCAGTTGCCGTCGTTCACGGTTGTAGTTGAATTTAGGGCTTTGATAACAGATCCATCATTATTACGGAACCAGACAAATGCCTTATTTGGCGCAGTATTATGATTGACTTGTAGCTGGACTGTTGCGTTTGCGTTTGAGCCATAGCCCTTTTATCCAGACTACTGCCATTCCTGTCGAAGTGGTTTTAATCCACTTAGAGACGGAGAAATATCCTGAACTGAATCCGTGATTTACATCATGCGGAATGGAAATTTCATCATTGCCGTCAAATGATGCATAGCCTGCGGTAAATGTTGCTCCTGTGACCGTTCCATTATTTGATCCAACAGAATCATTTGCGTCATAATCAAGTCTATATTTGGCTACCTGTCCGTCAGTTAATTGAATTGTTGACTCATAAATGTATTGAACTTCTGATGCTGGAATTGCACGAGAATAAATTCTAACGTCGTCTTGGCTTCCGTTAATTTTTTCCACTAACGGTTGTGCCAGATTCTGGATAACGCAATTGTTTGTTTAAATACAGAGGCTGGTTGGCGTACTGCTTAATGTTTCCAGTTTGAGATGCTGTAGTGTGCAGTGAACCATCAACATATAATTTCAAGTCGGAGCCATCATACGTTCCGACTAAATGATACCACTGATTAGTATTTGGAATAAAATTTGTCAGACATTCAGCATGACCATTATCAGTCCTCAATCTCCAAGCAAGCTTGCCATAAATGCCAGCATTGCTGCCGTCATCGCGGTATCTCCAGATACTATATGCATATTCGTTGTTGGTGCCAGTTCCAGCCTGATAAACCGGGAAATCATACCAGTTTCCAGCAGAATCAAACTTTATCCAAGTAGCTACTGTAATGGCTGTTTGAGGCTGTAGGGCTGAATCATATGGAATTGTGACATAATCGCCACTTCCGTCATATTCAATAACGGTTCTTCCGCCCGTTGTTGCAAATGTTGCACCTGTGACTGTTCCGTCATTAGAACCAATTGTGTCGTTTGCGTTTGCAGAGTCAAAACTATATCCCGCAACCTGTCCATAAGTTCCGTGGAACTGGGTTGTTCCCATTACCAAACCATTTGGCATGTAATAGGTCACTCCGCCGAATACGTGTGTGTGATAAGTTCCGTTTCCGCCAGTATGTTGTTCTGCACCGGCAGCGACAGTGTAAAGAGGGTAATAACCATTTACTTGTTGCGCGGTGTAAACTATTCCCGGTCTTCCAGTGGAGTTTAAGGAGGATATTTCAGAGGCGGATAGTGCGCGACCCCATACACGGAAATCATCCATCAATCCATCGAAGTAAGCAACGTTATCACCCCATCCCATGTATAATGGATTGGTTGACGCTACAGACCCAATTGATGCCAAACTTAGGGTTGTTGTCTGCAGGGTGCCATTTAGATATATCTTCATAATATCATTTACTCTGTCAACTGTGACTGCAACATGATACCAAGTGTTGTTTGATACTGCAGAATTTGTTGTGACAACACCCAAATTGGAGCCGCCGGACTGTAAGACAAAATCTAGTTTATTTGTACTATTTTTATATAATGCCCATCCGGTGTTGTTGCTTGAAACGTTTCTCTTGTTCAAAAGATGCATCCAACTAGATGCCGCTGAAGAATCTAATTTGAACCACAAGGAAAACGTTCTTGAATCAGTTGCGTTAATTTCGAATAAATCGCTATCGTTAAGATTGATATAATCATTTGTTCCGTCAAATGACGCATGTTGTTTTCCACCCACCGTTGCGAATGTGGCTCCGCTGACTGTTCCGTTGTTTGATCCGACAGAATCATTTGCATTACCATCCAATTCGTAATGAGCGACAAAATCATCTTCAATAACGTGTGTTGTTGCTTTAAGTTCTAAAATTTCGGATGCTGCAAGTGCTCTATCCCAAAGTCTGAAATCGTCGTATGCTTGGGCAAAACCGTAGTTATATCCTGCGAGGGATCCGATAATTTGAATTTTTTGCTGACCATAATAAGTTACCGAGTTCCCCGCCTTTACGCCATCTACATAATAAGTTGCCGTTCCATTATCCATAACCATGGCCATGTGGTGCCAACCTTGATAGTCTGTACTGACCATCGAGAAACCGGTGGTTCGTTGAGAGTGGGTGGCTCCCGAAGTAGCTGGACCCCATGCACCGAGTTCATCGTTGTGATAAACTGTTATGTCGTACCCAACTGTGCCTGAAGATCCCCCATTCGATCCTCCGTGATTAGAAGTTGCCATTAAGAAGCTTCCTTGTGCCCCAGATCTTGAATACATGTCTTTAAACCAGAAAGACATAGTGTAGGTATTTGGTAGATCGATGTAAGGAGAGTTAATCCAATATGAACTGTTTCTATTTGGGAAACTTGCATAAGTTCTACCATTTGCTGTTACGTGAGTTACACCGTTTGATGATGTAAGTGTCCCAGTTCCAACTGCTGGTGCGCCGTTTGTGTCGAAAGACCACCTGTGTGTAAGCCCTGTTGTTAAATTAATAGAGTGAGTCCTTCCTGCAGAGTTCAAAGATGTTACCTGTGAAGCAGTTAGAGGTCTATTCCAAGTTTGAATATCATCAAGCTCGCCGTTCAAATACCAAGCCGATGACATTGATGAGGATGAAATTCCATAATAAAGTGTCATTGATCCCATAGATTGTGTGAAAGAGCTATAGGTTAATCTTAAGCTGCCATTAAGGTAAACTTTTATTTCATTTGAAGCTAAGTCGAAAGCAATCGTATAGTGATTCCAACTGCCCGCGCTAATAGCCAATGTGTCTCTTGTGTCAGACCAAGAGGATCCATTATAATATTGAAGTCTTATTTTGTTGTTAAGCAAGCCAAGGCTCAATTTTGAGTTTGGATTAGCACCACCGATGACAAGACCTTTATAGTCGTTACTATAATATGTGTGTCCTCCATCGTGTTTTGCCCAAAGAGAAATCGTTCCTTGATCGACATTTACTGCACTTGTTGTGCCTAAGTATCCAGAAGTTGTATCCGCAGATCTATAGTTTCCATTTTGAGGATATGCCCAAGTTCCAGTTTCTGTCAAATTGTTCGAGCCGATTCCGTCGTTTGAATTGAAATCAAGGGTGTATTGAGCGTTTCTGCCATCATAAAGAACAAACGAAGATGTGTAAAGCTGACTAATGTCTGATGCACCTAGAGATCTGTTCCAGATTCTAACATCACCTACTGCATCGGCAAATTGTTGAGCACCTGTTTGATAGTTACCAATAGAATAAAAATCAATAGCTGGGTTGGTGTTTACAGATCCGACTAGAGAGCCGTTAACATAGTATTTGGTTGTAGACCCATCTCCAACTGCAACTATGTGGTTCCATCCGGTATAATCTGTGTGAACCATGTCAAAGCCGGAATCAAGAAATCCAGTTCCGCCGAGGTAATACCCTAGATTGTTATTATTGTATCCAACAATAATCGGATGATGACCATTTGAACCTGCTCCCGAATTCCTTAACGCTGTTCTCCAAGCAGTCCCTCCGTTACTCTTCAAATTATAGAACCACAAGCTATAAGTCCAGTTGCTATTCGCACTAACTGATGGTTTATTCGAGTCTAACAAGACTGTCGATGTTTGCCCAGAGAAGTTCCAAGCGTCTCGGCCGAGGACTGCCGCAGAAGTGACATTTGTCAAAGTAGCGTTTGAGGATCCAGTGTCTGCTGTTGCATCATCACAACCGTGTTGCAACACAAGCCCTGTTGTGAGTCCAACAACAAATGTTGTCTGATCTTTAACCACAACGTTCCCAGAACTGTCAATCAATCCGTAATATAAAGTGTAAGATCCATCAGATGCACTTGTGACCGTTGCTGTATTTCCTGATGAAACTGCTGTGCGACCATGAGGCTGACCTACTGCTCCCAAAGGAGATGTACCAAACGCCCAACCGCCAGTTGCGTTGTTACCGGGGTCGCCGATTGTTGCTGTGATTGTAAAATCGGATCCGTTTACTGCAACAGATGCATCGATTGTTGAAGCTGGTGTAATAACATGTCTACCGGCTCCACTATTCCACATCCATTCGATTTCTGCTTGTGAAAGTGATTTGGTCCAGTAAGCAAATTCATCAATTTTCATTGCTGTTGCTTCATAATTGTATCCACCATAGCCAGACTGAACTGACCTCATACCGCCGATGTACATTGGATTAGAAGTGGTCCAAGGTGCGTTTGTAGCGTTTGTGATTTCTGTCTGTTTGACACCATCAACCCAAGTTTGCATTGTGGATCCGTTTTGAACTGCAACAATATGGTGCCAAGATCCTGTAGATAATCCGGGAATTGCACAATAATATGGAGTAACAGCCGAGTTCGCATATCTGTAGTAAAACCCACTGGTGTTTGTCGTGCTTCCGAAGTTTACAGAGATCCCTCCGGGAGCGTAGGTGCTGTAACTTATTGCGTTATTGCAAAGAGTGTTTGAATTCTGCTCTGTGTCACTGTAAACCCAAGCTGCGATAGAATAAGTGGTGTCTGTGGCAATCATAGGTGTTTGTGTATTAACAATTACATTATCGGCTGCTTGAAAAGCCTTCTGGTTCCACTTATCTGTAACATAAGTTGGTGTTCCAGATGTAATGATTGCATTGCTGCTGTTCCCAGAGTAATCGTTTAAATCGCCGTTAAAGTGGTAGTAGCGATTGAGATCTACTAGAACTCTGTCTTCCATGGACGATAAATCTGCCGAAACTGAAGTCGTAGATGGGTTTCCAGCTAAGTTCGCAACAATATTTCCACTACTATCGAATAAAGCAACATGAACTGTGTGAGCTTGTGCAGCCAAACTGCTCAGAACCACGCTCGTGCCAGTTCCAACTGTGCCACCGTGGGCGGCTCCGACTGAACCGAATGTAGAGTTAAGTTTATAAGCCCAACCCGTAGAGACCGAATCAACATCTGTGATTGTAACATTGACAGTAATTTGGTCTGTTCCATTATTTGTCTGTGTTGCTGCAATAGTCGCAGGTGTAGAGTTGTACTTATATCCTTTAAAGGCGTTTTCAATTTCCCAAGCATACAATTCTCTTTCGAAGACTGCACATTCATCAACTTTTCCGTCAAATGGAGCTGAATATCTAGACCCACCAATGTTTCTAGTCGCCCTACACCCAACAATGAATTCGTTTGGCTGTGGATATCCACGGGTGGACAGATAACTAGCCCAAGCGGCCCAATCAGCTGTTGTGCTTGAAGAGTCCAAAGCACCATCAACATAAATTTTTGTTTCTGATTCACCGAAAACACATGCAACATGGTGCCATTCATTATCTCCAATGTTCGTATTAAGAGTAATCGACCCACCTGTCAATCCACTAAAATTTAACGTTGTAGAAGTAGAACTAACAGAGAGAGTAAGCTCATAATAAGATCCCGAGTTAGAAGCACACCATGCTCGACCAGTTGTTCCTCTCACCCACATCATAACTGTGCTGCCGTGTCTTAGAGAATAAGAAGTTTCAACTCTATTTGTGCTGTTTCCTGTACCACTGCTTGCAAAACTTGCCATTTTTCCGTGAATTCCCGGAGGTCTGGTTACATTTGTTGCCGTACCTGTTCTGCTGTTCCCACTGTTGTCAGTGAAATTACCAGCAACCTCATCAAAATGCCAGAGAATCGCATTATCTGTCATATCAATCCACCCGCTGTCGGATGAGTTGTTTGGTAACGCATTTGTTACCGCAGGGGAAGCTTTCAGATTCTCCCGCAAAAAAAGCCAAGTGGTGCTATAAACATTAATTTAGTTCTCCTATTTTAATTGATGCTTGTTTGATTAATTTTGTATTTTGTTTAGCTAAAGTTTAAGCTTGCTGCGATGTAGTATTTCGTTCCATCGTAGAAAACTGACAGGACATCTTCTGCCCCTGCTGCAGTTGACAAAGTGATAGCCGAACCGCCAGCTTTTAAGAAATCCGATCCAAGAGTTAAAGTTCTTGATCCTGTTGTGTCTTGCTTAACCTTAAGCATGTATGTTCCTGCAGTTGCATTAGCAATTGCATTCAAAGTAATATTTCCTGTGGCAGTTAAAGAAGCCACATTTCCGTCTTGAGCGTCCCAACTGACCGCGCCAGTTACGTTTCCAAGTGCTTGATGCTTTGTCATGCCCAAAATATTGTCATCCAATGCTACTTCAATAGCATTCCCTGATGAATGTTGGGTAACAGCCGTTCCGCCGTTTGATTTGGCGGAAATTCTCTTAAAAGTCATTGAACCTGCAGCGATAGAGCCCAGAACAGCTTGACCTTCCGAAGTTTGACCAAGAGATGTAATACTGGTAATTGCAGGTGAATCACCACCTGTCAGAATTCCAGATGAAGATTGGGCTTTGACCAGTGTTGCAGAACTTGCAGTTGTCGTAATTGATAGTCTACTGTGTGCAGAGACATCTAAAGTACCCCTGATTGATAACTCCTGTGTACCAGCTACATTATCCAAGTCGGATTGGGGTCCAACATATCCAACAACCTCCCAGACGCTATCAGAAACTCTCTTTCCGTAGCACTTAATGATAACTCGACTAATAATAGCGATTTCAGACTCGCCTGATACATCGATATTTGCAGCATAATCTTCACCTTCATGAGAGACGCTACCGTCTACCCCAGCTATAAGATCGTTAACGCCAGTTCCTAAATTAACAGCCATTGTGTTTTCTCCTATGTGCTTATTTGCACTTTTTTCATCTATAAATAGATTTTGAAAGAGTTAAATGGAGTTTTTTTTTGACAGAAAAAGATTAAATTATTTCTTAAGTCCCAATCAGAGCAAGAATAGCCGACAGGAAGACTATTTTTAAAGTTTCTCCGGGTATCAACTCGTGATTAGATATGATTTCGTTTGCTGGATTTAAGTAAAAGTCGCTTGTATCCGGAGTGTCACTAACAGTCTGCAGAAGACCGTTAACAAATATCATCATAGTGTTCACATTTAAAGAAGTTCCGCCCGGAATCGCAAACAAATCATTAATAGAAGAGCCTTCAGTGACTGTGGATGTCAGCTCTCCTACATTGGCAGAGGGTGTTGTCGCTGGATATACGATTTTTGTTGCTGCGAATGGTGAAGAATCTCCACCTCCGCCATCACCGCCTGAGCCTGCTCCACCGCCAGATCCTTCCGAAAGAGCACTGCTCAAAGAAGAGTTTGCCAAAGCAGAAGATTGTTGTTCTTCTGGTAAAACATCAAAATCAATCACTCCCTTTCTGGTTCTGACACATTTTGCAGATATCTGAAACATATTTTCGACTTGGCCGAATAACTGTCTATCTTCGTTTATGCTGACTATTTCATAGAATAAGCTACCATATTGGACATAATCACCTTCGCGCACATATAAATTTTGATCTTCCGTCAACCTTCTCTTGTGAAAACGAACTGTTATAAAGTTTTCCTTGTCTAGTCCAAAGTTTTCTGCTGTTGTCTTAATACCATCGAACTCAACGAGTGCGTAAACTCTAACAGGAGGGTGAAATACTTTGTCAATCGCTTCTCCATAGAGGGGATGAAATGTACTATATTCAACCGAAAGAGGCATATAGGCAATTGCTTGCCCTTCTATTCTTTCCAACAACTCGTCATTCACCTGCTTGATAAGGTCGCGCTCTTTTTTACCAAAGAACAATGGTGCTGGAGGATTTGAAGGTTTTGTCCACTTGTTGTTTGTCATTTTTGCCCCTAAGATTTGACTTCTAAATTAATTAGACCTTTTCTAGCTTTTATACACTTTGCAATTATTTGAAATTTGTGTTCTATTTGACCGAACAACTGCCTTTCATCCGACAAACTTATAATTTCATAGAAAAAGTCTCCATACATCACGAAATCCCCTTCCCTAACTGACACATTTTGGTCCTCGTGCAACCTTCTTTGGTGAAATTTGACAGTTATATTATTTTGCTTATCTAATCCATAGTTCTCTGTAACTGTTTTTATGCCATCGAACTCAACGAGAGCGTAAATTCTAATTGGAGATAGAAAAGATTTTTTCAATCGACTCACCATAAAGACCATGAAAGTTAGAACGATCTCTGGAGACCGGTATGTATAGAATCTGTTGACCTACGACGCGCTCTATAGCCTCGTCATTGACCTGCTTGACAAGATCTCTTTCCTTTTCACCTAGAAAAAGAGGAGGAGGGGGGTTAGATGGCTTTGTCCATTTGTTATCTTCTGACATATTAGTAGTCCTTCTTGTCGCCAAGGATTACTCTTTCTCCCGTAATTCTAAAATCGGCGGCTGATTCTCTAATTGTCATTTTTGGTTGATTGTCATTCTTATCAGAACCCATAATGTAGCCTAATATTTCTAAATTAATGACCGTCTTAAAACTTCTTTCTTCTTCTGACAAATTAGAAACATTGTTTTCCAAGCCAAAGTCGCCTTGAACGAATCCTTCGAATTTGTGACCATCTTTTTTTATAAAGAAGTTGTTAATTTGACCCGTAAAGGCCAAAAAATGGAGTTATTATCTCATTCATCTGTTGTTGATATTCAGTGTTTACTGTCAATTTGTAATTTGCGACCACATATGTTGGGATTGGCATTGTAATTGTTTCATAAACAACTTTTTCCGCCTTTATATGGGTATGTATTGTCTTTATAAATTCTTTTTGCGTCTGCGTTCTCAAAATTCGCTGTTTTTTCTTGTTGAATTCTTCTAGCTACTGTGATGGAGCCGCCTTTGGCATCATTTGTTCTTGGGATATGAGACCAAGCCACGCCTTTCATGTTCGGATCCTTCTTTAAAGAAGATCTCTCTATACTCACAGCAGGCAATACAAAAACATCCTTTTTTCTTAAATCTTTATTATCTTTTATTTGAAAAGCCCTTTCCGGCATTGACCAAATCAAAGGAACCTTTTTCCACCCTTCATTGGTGGTACAAAAGATATTTAACTCTTCGTTTAACCACTCGTACAGAGCAAAATCTATTGTTTCTATTGTTGACGGCATGAATGTAATCTCTTTGAGAGGTACATCACCTTGTTTTTTTTCGCCATCTTTGTAATAAGGACGATATCCGTCGTTTTTTTCTTCTTTTCTACTAGACATTTATTACCCTTGGAAAATGCTCATAGGCACCTTTTTCTGAACGTTTTCTACTGCCTCTACCTTTTCAGCGTCTGATTTGGCTATTTCTGTGTAAGTAAGCTGATCCAATATCTCTTTCAGCTCCTGCCTTAGCTTTTCTTGCTCGTCTTTTGACTGGCTCAATAAAGCATCAGCGTTTAAATTCACAGACTCGCCCGGTATTGGTATTGTTTGAAATTTTCCTCTTATTTGTGCCAAAGTCTCTTTAGATAATGCTAGGGCGAAGCGACGAATCCACTGTTTACCTATTGCATTAATATTTTCATATGGCAAGTTATCAAAAGGTATTGTATTAAGGTTGTTAATCCCTTCTGTACCGTTATCATAATCTTCATTATCCTCCCAAGGAGCTGGAACGACTGAAAAATCAACCCACATATACTTATAAGTTGACAAAAGTTGCGGTGCTGGATATAGCCTTAATTTATTATCTTGTAATTCATATGAATAGTGAGACAATCTTGTGTAAATATGGTCTTCGAATGCCATCGCTTGGAGCTTATTCTGCCAAGACGGTATTATTTCGAAAGTCGAATCATCTGTATATTGTCCGTAGTTGCTCATGTTGCCAACCACATTCAATCCGCCGAAATATCCAAAAAATCTCCACATAGCGTGTGGGGTTTTGTAATAAACTTTTTTAATTATGACCCTCTTGTCTTGGACTTTTCCAGCGTATGGCACATCATTCCCAATTGGGTCATATCCAGATGCAGACGAACCCGAAATGATTGCCTGAAGGTCATAGTCTTGTTGACTAGCCGTTAGAGCAAAAGAGGCAGAATAGATTGGAATTGTTCCTCCAACATTAGCCTCAAAAGAAAAGCCATCTGATACCCTTCTGGCGTATTCAAACATAACTCTAGGATATCTAAGATTTACATTTTCAGGCCCAGTGATTCTTTCGCCTTCGTGGTCAAAAGTACCCGTTGGTTGCCCTAAAACATCAGAAAGAACGTTTTTTGATTGGTGCAGGTTTACAAGATAGCTGTATTCTAATACTGCCTCTTGATAATTTGCGTATACGTTTTCCGCCTTAAGCTCAATGTCTAAAACATCTCCACCTATTTTTCTGTAGGTGTAGGCGACCTGATCAGAGGCTCCTGATAAAAATTGTGATGAATCGGAATAAACAGTCAAGTGGTAGCGACGACGCTACAGATGTGATTGTCCCGGTAGCAGGCAAAATTGATTTGCTCATCTGACTTGCTGGTGTTAATGTTGGGAATGCCATGCAAATTCCTCCCTAGCATTAAGTAGTTACTAGAAATACAAAACCCCTCTACAAAATTTGTAGAGGGGTTGTTTTGAGGAGGTTGGTTAGGTATTAGACAAGATCTTGACAAATAACTAAGCCGTACATATCTGGACGTACCATCTTCTTCGCGTAACGAGTCATGACACTCTTGCGAGGCACAAAATCCTCTGTACCAAAGATGGTAGGAGTCATTTGGAGTGGCACATATGGCGCGTAAACGTATCCGCTTTCAAGGAAAGAAGAACCTTTACGTCCTGCAAGTACTACGTTTCTTGGGAAATAAGGATCAACGTAAACGTCGAACTTCTTACTCAAGGAACCAACTTTAACTGCGCCTACTTCGCCACGATCTGCATCGTGAGTAACGGAGCCACGCCACGGAATCCAGCAGTGAATTCAAGAAGGTTTGCAATTTCAGGTGAAACCACGATGAAATTTGCGCCGCCTCTTAAGGTCTTGCGGTGGATTTGAGCTGAAACGTCGTTGATGGTTTCAACGAGGGTTTCATACCACTCAGAAACATTACCAGTGAAGTCTGGGAATATATTTGTACCAGAGGCATTGATGGCTGCACCTGTTTCGCGGTTAACGAATTTACCGGGCAAACGTGACCAGTAAAGAGTAGATGCGGTAGCACCCTTAACAAGATCTTCCAAGATTTCTTGGTCGATTTCAAGAGCAATGTGCTCTGAAAGAACGCTTGTAAGCTCGACTTCAGCGTCAAGGTTGTGATAAGCATTCAAGTCTTGAGCCAATTCTGGTGTCCACTTAGCTTTCAACTTCTTAGTCTTAGCGGTAACGGACACAGAGTCAACCTTGATGTCGATTTCTGGAATCGCGTCTTTAACACTACCTGCGACGTTAGAAGCTTCTTCCAAGCCCCAAAGATTAGCACCAATAACAGCACCCAAAGCATTAGCTGGGTCGAAGTTATCATCGATAGCAAAATTGGCACCGTCTACTGATTGCATATCAGTCTTGGCAGTTGGAATATCCACAGCCTTCATGACAAAGATAAGGTCGCCAGCGGCTGCACCTGCTGCAATGTCTTGTGCGTCGGCATCACGAGTAAGACGACGAACTGCGCCAGTTTCAACTACACCACCATCAGTAAGAGTGACTGTGACATAATCTTTGATGTTGAGTTGTCCAGCAGTAAGAGTGTGGAAAGTGCAAGCTTACCTACAGCGACGCTTTCGCCAACGAGATCTGGGTCGAAACGGCAAAGACGATCAACGTCATCACCCGCAGCTGGTGTACCAACAGTACCGGAAGCGATAACGGTTAAGGTAGCGTCCGCAGAACCTGTTGGGGATGAGTATCCGTTGTTCAAAGCGTAAAAGCTTTGCTCTGCCAAATCGCCAGCGAGTGAAACACCACCTGTGATTTGAGATGCAACAACACCACCACCGTAAATAGATGCATCTTGAGCATAATCAAGACGACCAGATGCGTTGTGTGTGAAGTCCAAGAAGAAAATGAGACCTGATGGCAAGCTCATTGGCTGGACTGAAACAAGATCGTTAGCGATCAAGCCGCCGAATACACGGCGTACAATTGGAAATGCTACTGAAGCGAAACCTTCAACATCACCTGCTGACATTGATGAGGACTCACGAAGTAGTTCCTTTGCTTGGTTTTCAAGAAGGCTGGCCATACCTTGGCGTTTGCGATCGTTTGTGATTCCTTCCAAAAGTCCTGTCTTTTCCCACTTAGTGAGAAGAGCAGCACCTTCTTTGGAGAGGTCACGACGTACAATGCCTTCTGTTAATTTATTGATAATAGACATATTAAAAATTCTCCTTTTTTATTTGTTATTTTTAATGCCAGCTAGGATTTTCATTCTATTCGCAAATGGCATAGAATCTTCCCTAGCTTCTCTTCTGGGTAAAGTGGCAGTAGGTCTTTCGATGGTCTCACGGAGTGATTGTGGCTGTGTTTTACCCTGTACACTGCCCACTGCGCTTTTAAGAGTTTCAAAAATAACCTTTGCTTCGTTTATTGAATCCGCTTTTGACAAGGCATTAACAACTTTTTGTTTTTGCCGCTCATTCAGGGAGCTATTTGCCAAAACTTGATTCGTGTATAAAAGTTTTGCGTTTGTTAAGTTGGCTTTTTCAACTTTTTCTTTTAAAACAGAAATGATTTCTTTCATTTTTGTGTTTTGTTCTGAAAGACGCTCTGCGGAAGCTGCAAGTTCTAGATTTTCTTCTTTCGCTTGCGTTGCTGCGAGTTGTGCGAGCTTCATTTCTTCTTTATATTGCATAATTGCTTCTGGTGTCCCTGCCCAGCCACTCTTTTGGGGGTCAATGTCAACAACCAGTTCTTCTAAGAGTTCCTCAAGGTCAGAAACCTCTATATCTTCCTCCAGAGAAGCTTGTATTTCAGTGGAAGAAACTTCTGGCTCACCCGGCATTTCCGGTGGCTCCATAGTATCTGCCAATTCTTCATGGGGGATTTGATCTCCCATTAAGTCTTCTTCTGCAGAAGCTAAAACTTCAGCCATGTCCTTAAGCTCTTCCATGCTTAGGACGATTTCTGACTCTTGTGAGCCCTCCGGTTCGATTCCATATGGGATGCTATCTTCCAAGGAATCAGATTCGTCGGATAAAGGCGGCTCTGCTTCCTCTTGGTCATCCTCTTCTTGTTCAAAAAGATTTTCCACCACTTCTTTGATATCTGCTGAATACTTATTCAGGATAGCAGTTTCAGCGTTTTTAATTGCTGCTTCTTTGAGCGCAGCTGCGTCGATTATCGCTTGTTCTAATAATGAAGACATAAAAAGAGACTCCTCTAATAAAAATTATCTCAAAAATAAATAGTTTACTATTTTATAAAAAGACAAATTTTTATAAAGGCAATTATTGGTTAATACTATTCTGTGATTCCAGAGCCGGTTAAATCAAACATTTGCTTTGGCTCTATTCCGGTCAACGAGGCATAAACACGGAAGCTTAAACCACCTGATCCGGAAACAAACAGCTTTCGACATTTAACATCAACAGTGAGCGGTGTTGTGCTAAAAGACATCTTATTTAAATCAAGTGCGCCAGAGTGAAATTAAAAGTGCCCACTGTTTGCAGTAGTGGATAGAGTAATCTCTTTAGTAACGTTTGGGAAACTAATCTCCATTACTCCAGTCAGTGAATCTGATCCCGTCACAAATGGGGTACCCGATGATTGATATGATGCGGCATTTTGAAGACCGGCTTTATATTGATAAATTGACATTTTTAAAATGCTCCATTTTTATTATAATTAGTTATAATTTTACGAATTCTGCTCTTTTATTTTAAGTTTATCTAAAACTCTCTTTCTCTTTTTTGCAGCTTTTCTGCGTACTGTGGAAGGTTTTTCATAATACTGCTGTTCGCGAGCCTTTTCAACGATTCGCTCTTTCTTGCATTTTCTTAAGAACCTTCTAATCATTCTTTCTTGTGTATCTTTCCTACCTCTTGGTCTCGTAGATACATTGACTGGTCTTTTAGACATCATAACCTCACATTAAATCATATTTTTCCAATTACGACCGGCTAAATTCATAATACCGGCGATATCAACGCCAGAATCGTTAGCTGAATAACCAGACAATGGTCCATTCGACCCACCGCTGGATTGTGGAGAGCCTCCTCCAGACATTGGCTCAACATTTTCGAAAATTCCTTTGAATTCACCACCCAATGTTTCCTCCAACATCTGTCTTTTATTATCTAAATCTTTTTTAGCCTCTTGTTGAAGCTCTATTTTGTGCTGTCTTGAGAAATCTTCCCTTGGTGGCTCAACTGATTCAACCAAGGTAGGTTGCCCAAGACCAGAAACAACCTCTTTATTTAAGCCAGATAAAACACCCTCTTCAAAGATGGCCTCTTTTATGCATTCCTTAATTAAAGGTTTTAAAACTTTTTTTAATTCTGTTTTTTTCATTTTTTCCTCAATATATCATTCAAAGCGCGATTAATTTTATCTGCTTTGGTAAAAATATTAGGTTCTTCGTAAGATTTACCTTCTTGTAAGTTCATAAATGCATTTTGAGTAGATGGTTCCGACACAAAATCGAAGCAAATAAGCTGGAAATCATCTTCTACGATAACTCCACCATTCATATTCTCTCTAACAGATCCCAAACCACGAGAAGAAATACCAAGTTGGCACCCTCCTTCAACAAGGTTTCTAAGAATATCTCCTGCTGGGGTAGGTAAAACCTTGACGGTTCCTCTTACCTTATTCCCCTCCATCCAAATATTAGTAACCATGTGGGATGCGTTCTTCAAGTTGATCACAGAATCATCAGGATGATCTAGTTCGCCGAGAGCACGCCTTTCTTTAACCAATTTTTGATAATTTTTGATCTCTCGCTCCATGATTTCTGGAGGATATACTCTACCATTGCCGTTTGGTTTGCCAGCCTCTTGCATGAGTCCGGTTAAGTACATGGCTTCGGTATCTTTAATATCTTTTTTTTCAGCTTCGGTTAGTAAGTCTTGACAGACCCCACCTTCGCACAAAGCATAATATTCTCTTAATAAAACTTTTGACATTTCTTGATCCTCTTAAAGTAGTCAGCAACCGCTTTTACAGCGTCTTACGCCTCTTAACATCCATCTTCTAAACATGTCGGTCTCCTTTTACATCGAGTTTAATACCCGAATCAGCAAAAATCATATTTAATATATATGACATTCCAGAACTCACACAGCCGCAAATAAAAAAGTTTATGACCGTAAGCTCAAATATAAATAGTTCTGTCCATGGATTAACGCCACATAAAAATGCACCAACCCAAAAGCCGACGCACATGGGACAAGTCCAAAAGTAACCACTGGGCCGGATTCTGTGGAATATTCTGCCATAACAAAGAAGCTGCGTCATTCCGTATGACGCTAAAATGAAATATAACAGCGACACTACTTATTCTCTTTGTTTTCCAACATATAGCTCATCCAATAGGGTGAGTGATTATATCCCGGCTTGATAGATCCTTTTTCTGAAGCTTGAGGAACTTCTCCAAGCTCTGTAGAATCTTCTTCTGTTGGTTCAACAAAATATGCATCCAACATTTCTTCATATTGATCGAGATAATTGAAATAAGGCTTTTCTTCTTTTAAAAATTTGTATACACCATAGATGGCGTAATCGATTGAATTTATTTGGCTATCTTTCGGAATAGGTATAGTTCCCTCTAAGGATCCGTATACACTACCACCCTGAATAGACTCATAATCCACAACACCCTTCCTCTTGAGAAATTCAAATAACCTATTTTGAGATGAATATACCATATCAGAAAAATCATTTTTGGCAAAAGTTACAATCTTGCCTCTTTCTGGCATTAGGACAATATCCATATCCTGATGATCAAAAATCATTATATTCCCATCTAGAGTTCTTCTTGCTTTTAGTTCAAGTGTCACAATTTTTGGCTCATCACCTTCAATAATTTTTAAAGTTATAGACATTACTGAATCTCCTTAGCTAAATTCTGAATTTTCAGTATGTCATGAACAAGATCTTTGTCTATTTTTCTTTCTGAAGTTTCTTTTAATAAATCAATTACCTGACTTGTCTTATCAAACATATCTTTATCTGATTTTATTTCCGCTAACTCTACAGAATTTGACACAATTTTAAAAAGTCTTGGTATCTCTTCGCTAAGAAATACTTTTAAATCGATTCCGTTGTCAGAAAATGAGGCAATGTACTTTGATAAAAGACTTTTTTGTTCTTCCAAAAGAGAACCAGAGTACTTTTCATTAAACTTTTTAACAAAGGTCTTGTAAGTCAGATTATCAATCGGTTTAATTTCCTGCGTCTTTTTTGTTTCAGAAATCATTCTGTCAATTATTTGATTCTCTAGCAACACCCTGCTTTTTGTTTTGGTTTTGGGGTGAAAGATTTGAAAAACAGTTGCCAAATCTTTGTAGTTTGGGACAAAATTTGAAAAGACATCTGGAGATATCTCTTTATTGATGTTTTCAATGAGTTTGCTTTGATGTTCAAATAATTTTTTGTGGTCAATAGTATTCTTTTGAATTCTAGATTGAAAAATAATCTTTTCTGCTGTGTACTTATCAACATTTTTGTTTCCAAGGGTGATTTATAAAGTTCTAAATCTTTACCGAGTAGAGTACTGCCTTTGAAATTTTCTCTAATTATTTTAATAATTTTAGATTTTTTCTTAGCGTCTGATTCTCTAATCGCTTTCGCCAATTCTCTAATAATCGCTTCATAAATAAAAAGCAGTATTGCTTTTATTGCTCATCTTCATTACTTTGAATCTCCGTTTTTTCTAATTCAGAAATTAAAAAATTAACTTCTGCACTTGTATCAAAAATTTTCTTCTCTTCTTTTAAATAAGTAGTTTCAGAGTCTTCATAAATACCTCGTGACAAACTTTTTAAATCAGATGTGCCGGGAATTACATCTTTTGGCTTGGGAATAGCGGATGACAGGTAACTTTGGTGACGACCAGACCTGTTATCTCCTCCTCTTAAAGATTTTGGGGTATAATCACTCTTAGAGCGTTTGGTCGTAGTGGTTTTTCTGCCCCTATCGTCGCGGCGAGCTGGAGCTGCTAGGAGGGGCTCTTCTTCTTGAGGTTCGTCATCTGTGTCTGGTGTGTCAAGGTCAATGTCCAGGCCCCCTTCGACTCCCAAGCCCGAATCTTCACCACCAAGGTCGGGTCCGTCGAGATTCAAACCAGAATCGGCATCTCCACCGAATGAACCTGCTGCTGCTTCACCTGCTGCCTCAGCTGCGGCATTTAATTCCGCCTCGTATTTTCTATCATGGAACATCTCTCTCTGGTTTCTGACAAACTCTTCTTCCGAGAGACTGAAAATGTGTTCGGAGATCCAACGACGGGAAAAGAAATTTTCCGTTGCGCCGCCAGCGATATCAAACTTTTGTTTCCAGTGTTCCAATTCTTGAAGTTCTGCAATTTTTGAAGGATTGTTTAGCTTTAATCTAAAGCTAACTAAATCATCACCTCTAAATCCTAGTGTATATAAATGAATAATTCCAATTTTTTCCAACTCTGAAACAACTGCACGCTGAAGACGCTGGATTGTTCTTGCAAAGCGCACATCCTTCTGTGCCAAAGTGGTTTTATCTTCTGTGCCGCCTTCTTCTCCGTTTGAGAGATAGGCTGCAGGAATTTTTAGAGCTGAAAACATCTTGTCTCGAAGATATTTTACATCATCGATGTCGCCAGTAAACTGGCCTCCGGGAAGTGTTTCAATCTTTGACGATTCTCCGCCGCGTACTGGAATAAAATAATCTTCTTCAACTGAAAGTGGGTTATAACGCAAGTCTACTCGACCTGTGTTCGCGTCAACGACCTGATTTCTCTTCATAGATGTAACGGTTTTTTGCACGAAAGTCTCAACATCTTGAGGTGCGATGTTTCCTACATCAATATAAAAAACCCTTCTTTCGGCGGAGCGCACAATTCGATATGCCATCATTGCGTCCTCCATCAAAACAAGTTGTCTCCAAATTCTACGTCCTGCGTCCAAAACAGAGGTGCCGTATGGTGTGTATTTATCATTTCCTAAAATTCTAAAATGAGCTACCTGCCAATTTTCAAAAGTCATTCCTGCTGAATTCCACTGATATTGGACGTAGTTTGGATTTGTTGGATCTTCACCCTCCAATCTCTCTACTTCTCTAAGAGGAACAGGGACAACATTTTTAATTCCAATCCGGTCATCGATGTCAAGATAGAGAATAAAATCCCCAAACTTACACATAGAACGGCACCAACCAAAAAGATTGTGATCTAAATTTAAAACATTTTCGTATAGAGAGCCCAATACGGCTTTTATTTCTTCATTAGGGCAGTCGATATGCATCATTGGAGACAAAGCAGAGTGTGTTGTCATCTCATCAGCATAAATATCAAGAGCAGAGGCGATTTCCGGCATATATTCCATCTGTTCGTAATCTACATATCTTTCTGCTCTATTTTGTTGTGCCATAACTTTAGAATGCATCACATCGAACGGACTGTATTCTGCTTTTCTAAATTGCTGGCCTGATGCGGATTTAAATTGAGTGGCGTATTTATCCAAAGCTGTTCTACGAATCTTTCGATTCATTTGAGTTCGCCAATTTACAATTGGACCAGAAAACAATCTAGTCAATCTTCTAAAAAGTTCTGATTGTGGGTTATTTGGATTATTTTTATTATCTGCCATCTTCTATCCTTTAATAAGCCATGAATATTTCATGTAATTTTCTTTTGTTTTAAACATTTTCTCATCTAAGCTTTGTTTTCTGTTATATCCTTCCATTCCGGGGATCGTTGTATTTACTTTGGTATCGGCTTTTATTATTGAACTTAAACATGCTTTTTTATATTCAACCTCGCGCTTGTTGACTGTTAGTGCTGTGTCTCTGACCCAGCATGCTATAGCCAATGCCATTATCAAATCATCATTGTATCCCCTCATGGCTTGGGGTTTGCCATTTTGCCAAATGAAAGTTCGTAATTCATTTGAAAAACGAACAGAGTATATCTTAATTAGTTTGTTTCTTACGAATTCTTCTAATTTTGCTACGATAAGAGGTCTAGTCTTCGACGAAGTAGTGAATCCGGGTACGGCGGAGGTGCTGGTTTCGCCTTGGTAGCTTTCTACAAACTCGTGGGTTCCCTTTACCGAATAATAAAGATTTGGATATTCAAGATCTATCAATTTCTCTAAAATAGAGATACCAATACCAACATTTTCAACCACCAACAAACTGTTTCCATATTCTTTTCCAGCTTGCATTAGTATGGTTGAATACATATCCAAACTTGGCTTTCCTTGATATTCAGCAACCACTTCCATCGTTTCTAATTTTATGATGTGAAAAACAGAATAGTCAGCTCCATCACCTCTAGCTACGTCTGCCACCAACAAATAGGAGCATTCTGGGTTGTATTGTTCCCATATCCACATATTTCTGTCGAAACCTGTTCTATACTTTGGATCACACACATTTTCTTCAATCCAAGCTATGTCGTCAGGATGAATAACCGACTCACCAGAGGTATTAAAATTACATTCTAGCTCTTGTGCAATTTCCTCCTTGACATATTTCTAGTCTCTTGCAAACCATTCTTTATCTCTATCTGGGTGAACGTCCCACGGTAGACTGATTGGGTGAAAATCATTTGTCCCTTCGTCGGCGGCGGCATAGGTTTTATGAAACCAGTTTCCAACGCCGTTGGGTGTTGATAGTGCGATAACTCGACCACCAGTAGATATTGTAGGATAAAGACCTGCCCATAATTCTGACAGATTTTCAACATGGGCGGCTTCGTCAATCACCAACAAAGAAAGTGCTTCCGAACGACCCGCATCGCCAGATGTTGACGCTGCTTGAATTTGAGAACCATTGGAAAGCTCAAATGAAGAACGATTATCGATTGAAATTTCTGAAATCACAATCCATTGTGGCAAATTTTTCATAATTGCTTTGACTTTCTTGACAAGATTGGATGCTGTTTTAAATTTAGTAGCCATTACTAAAATATTTTTGTCTCTATGAAAGAGCATTAACCATACAATATACCCTGCAGCAATTGTAGAAATACCAAGCTGGCGAGCTTTCAGGATGACATTAAAACGATAATCGTTAAAATCCTGCAGCAAGTCTGCTTGGTAGGGATAGGTCTTGAATGGTATCAAGCCCTCAATCGGATGAGATATTCTTGCGTAGTTATCAATAAAGTAAACGGGGTCTTTGCCACATTTCAATATTTCAGCTACTATCTCTTTTTTTGGATAGTGTGTATGACATTTATCTTTCTATTTAAAGGGAGCCTTCTTTCAAGAACTTTTGGTATTTAACATCCACAGGGTCAGTAATTCCTTCTCCTAGTGTCTCAACGCCTTGCATCCCGCTAATCTTGAAAAGTCTGTGAGCCACAACAAAAGTTCTCACTCTTGAAGTATGTTGGACAATACACTTGCATTCACCTTGTGGTGATAAAGATAGGGTAGAGCCTGTAATTGCTTTAAATTCTTTTTTCAAGAAATCAGAAATTGCCACTATCTTTCTGTCGCATTCCTCTTCAAAGCCATTGGCATATACGTCCTTTAGACGAACATTTGACTCATAATTAATTTGCAACATGTCGCCAATAATTTTTACTCCAAAACCATCAGCAACTCTGCTATCGACAACTGGATCACCTTCTTCTCGATTAAGTCCAATTTCTTTAGTGTCTCCATCAACAAATCTCTTGTCGTGGGCACCGTCATAGGCATTAGCTGCCGCTTGATTAATTCCTTGAATGATTTCTAATGTTGTAGCCATTTATTTTTCCTCTTCGGGTCGCCATCCGGTTTTCCACCGTGCCTCTCGGCCGTCGACCCATTGTATGTAGCATTTAAAGCAACAATCAAATTTTGCCATGTAAACATCATCTCTTAATTCGAAAGAATAAGTTTGACAAACAGGACAATTTCTATTGTCATCTTTATTAAATAGTTTTTTAGAAATTAAAAAACCATCCATTTCGATTTTTTCGTTTTTTTCTTCTTGCCGCTTCTCTTTTTCATACAAATCTTTAATCTGTTGCTGGTAATCTTTTCCTTTTTCGTCGTCCCAATCGGCTTTCGGATGTTGGGTCGCCTCTTTACCATACTTCTTGGAGATAGCCACTTCATATCTTGCTATATCATTTAAACTCTTTTCATTTGTTCACCGCATAAGTTATACCGACAGTTGTGCCAACGCCGACAGCGAATCCACCGATTATTCCCCACAATAAAGCATTGGTTCCCGGCTTCTTGGCTATAATTCTATTTAGTTGCTCAATCTCTTTATTTTTGACTTCAAGGGTTTTTTGAAAGCTTTCTCGTTCGGTATTTAAGGTAATATTAATTTGTTCAAGATCTAGATCAAATTGTTTTTGTCTTTTTTGCATCTCAAAGCCTAGCTTAAGCTCGTACTCTTCTTTTAGGAACTTTCTATTAGCCATGATTTTTGCAGTCGCTGTGGGTCAAACAGAGTGCCTGTAAAGGGTGCCTGCCTGCCCTGCTGGATAAAGTGAACTTCCACCTGAAGCTTCGGCATTTTCACAGCAAATTAATATAAATACCAACAAATATATTCTACTTAACATAATTAAACCCAAATTGATTTTCTATTTCTTCAGCCAGCTTTTCCGGCTTTTCTTTAAAATCTTTTTCTATTCTTTCAATATCTTCTTCTTTCGTCTTTCGAAGATTAATTAAAGCCTCATCATACTTTTTTGTTAAGTCTGCAATTTCTTTTTCATACTTCGCAATTGATTCTTCTCGCAACCTCAACTCCTTCTGATGGAGCCTAGCCATGGTGTCTAGTTGTTCCTGATAACTTACAGTCATGACTTCCATTGATTTTTTAAGTGCGCCATAATCATTCTTGGATAAGAAAAAGAAAACGATAAAGGCGATCAGAGCCAGTGTTTGCCAGTTCTTGGCTACAAAAGCTCCGATTGCCTTAAATGCTTGTCCCAAATCGACGTTAATCAATTTATAGACCTTTCAATTTTACAATTGCATCAATAACAGATTGACCGCCAATATAAAGCGCACTTAATATTAACCAGTCGCCACTATCAATTGTTGCATTAAACATTAGTGCTGTCGCAGTACCCCATACAAGTAGCTTTCGGGAAACTAACTTTTCAAGAACCTTATCAACTGCTCCTCTTGCCATTTCAGTCATTTTACTCTCCTTTGTTAAATAGTTTAAATGTTAACGTATGCATACCCATCTTTTTTGTCAATCGTAATCTGCATGTCCACGCAATCTTTTAATGAATCTAGGTGAGAAATAAGCAGTACTTTATTGAAATATGATCTGATAATAGATAAGATATCAATAAACCCTTGCATGTTCTCCTCATCGAGAGCTGTACCCGGTTCATCCAAAATGAAAATATCTCCCTTGGGCAAGCTAGATACGCTCAATAGTGCCAAGCGGATGGCCATGGCAGCAATAGTTTTTTCTGCACCGGACCCCATCTCTAGAGGGCGTGGCTCATATGACGGGTGTTTAATAAATATTTCCAATCGCTTGCCATCATCTTCAAAGAATACCTCAAACTCTACAATATTTGCCAGAATTATTGCTATCTCTTCATTAATGATGGGCAATTTCTTTCTAATGATTTCAAAAGCAATACCATTTGGGTGCATACATGTCATATACAAGTGATAAGCAGAATATTCAGACTGCATTTCTTGAAATGATTTCTGCTGTGTCTTTAAATTCTGAACCTTCTCCTCAAAAGACCCTACCGCTTTGTACAAATTCAAAACTTTCGAGTTGCATTCTTCGGACTTCACTTCTGAAGTTTTCTCATTATATCTCAAACTTGCCAAATCAGAGTTTAGTGCCTCTAGGTTTTCAATTGCTTCTTTGTTTTGCTCATATTCTGACAATTCTTTTTCTAGCTTTTCAATATCATTCATAAGATTAGTAACGCAAGATTTATTTTTGTCAATTTTTAAACCTCGTGTCGTAATTTCATTTGTCAATCGATTTTGTTCTGACACTATTTTGTTATAGCCAGAAATTGTCTTTTCGACTAGCTGTGGATTTAATTCGCCAATCTCTTCTCCTATCGCCTTTATGTCGCTTTTAATAGACTCTATCTGTTCTCTATTAGCACCTATAAGAGCCTTTGAGTTATAAGCGTCTTTGATAAATTTACAAACAGGATGATATTCAGAATCACAAGGAATATCTTTCAATAGCGTAATTTTATTTTCATTGTGTGATAATTCTCTATTTTCCTCTTTGAGTTTAGAGTCTAAACCTTTCGTATCAGTTAAAAGCTGGTCAATCTTCTTTTTTTTGCCAAATAAAGTTTCTTTATCGTAAGTTTTTAAAAAATCAACGATATCATTATAGTCCTTTTCTGCTGATCTCTTTTCTTCTTGCAGAGTTTCAATATTATCCCTTGTAGATACAAGTTGTTTTTTCTTGTCTTTTAGAGAATTTTTGACTTTTACAACATCAATTATTTCAGCAGGAATAGAATTAATCTTTTCTTCAATCTCTCTTATTTTAAGGCGAAACTCTTTGATATTTTCTTGATATTCTGTACAGTTTTTCTTTTGCTCTTTCAACTCATCATTAGCTTCACCAAGGCTCATCTTTGCTTCTAAAATTTCATTGTTAAAATCACGACCCTTTAATTTAGAAATAGCCCCCTTAGTGTCAGTCGAATCATTTTTGGCAAGTTTGTATTTTGTTTCAAAAAATTTAAGATCTAGAAAATTAGCTAAAATCTCTTTCCTTTTTGTTGAACCTTCTCTTAGAAAAGAAAGAGAATCAAGTTGACTTGCCATTGAAGAATATAAGAAATCATCTAGACTTCCAAATACTTTTCGAATGTTTTTGTCTGTGTCACGACTAGAAAGACCATTTAGGCTAGTTTTTTGCTCTTCTAACGGGCAATAGACAGAAAAATCTGCAGAGACCCTAGCCTCGTCTGTCTCTACTCCTTTTAATTTTTTAACATATTTTTCTGACCTTCTTTCAATAGAGTACTCTAAGTCCCCTACTGAAACAACTGCTCGACCTACACACTCATCCTTGTTTTGATTGATCACATTTAAATTTTTTCTATCAGGCTTAGATGTGGAATTAAACAAAGTATATAAAAGCGAATCAATAATACTTGATTTACCAGAATAATTTTTGCCAAAAATACCAATGATACCTTCTAGGCTATCAAAATTGACAGAGTTCGACTCTCCATAATTAAACAGATTATCAAACTCAAATGATTTCAGCTTCCAGTTGATATTTCTAGCAATTGCATCATCTTCTTCTGCAATTTTATTATATTTTAAATTTAAGCTCATTATTTGTTTAAGGATGTCATCTTCCAGTTCATAATCTTTAAGATATTCTTTAATCAGTCCTTCTTGGACTTTAATATCTCGGAGATTATCTACAAGCAATGAATTATCTCCATCTTCCACAGAGCCTTTTTGACCAGCTGCGCGATTTAAAAACTTTACGCTCTCCGGATCAAACCGTTTTTTTGCAATGTCTGTAGCCTTCTTCATCACATGGAGAGGAAGGTTGTTATTGGAAACTAAGCGAAGGCGTGCGTTGGGAGGCACTGATACCTTTTTTGGCATTTTCCCCTTTGGTGTAAGGATAATTGTGACGAATGGCCGAGGGTTTTTAAGGATAATGTGCTCACACTCAAATTCCTCTTTACTTTTAATATCCCACAGCAAAATTCCCTTGTCGTTTGTCTCTCCGAAGTTCTGCTGAACTGTAGAGCCACAATACCGAATTCGACCTTCTTCATCTAAGCGTTGGTCTGTTTTATGAATATCTCCCAAGAAGGCATAATCGTGACCTTCAAAAATTTCAATAGGATGCTCTCCGTGCTCCATTACCCACCCAGTATCAGTTTTGACACCCGAAATGGAACCATGATAAAGTCCAATATTGATTTTGTTTGGATCGGTTGGAGTAACCCAATTATCTTCATCAAATACTGACAAGACGTTCAGTGTGAAATCTTTATTCAAGACTGTCTCACCAGAGTCTTTAAGCAAATGTAAATTTGGGTGTGCTAATGCTTCAGCGATTGGCGTTAGCGCATCCTGACGACTTGAATTCTTTAGATTTCCGTCATGATTGCCAAGAATAATGTATGTGGGGGCAATATCTGCCAAGTTTCGAAAAAAGTTTGTACACATTTCTACAAATTCTGGTGAAATCTGCGTCTTAGTGTGGGCAATGTCTCCGCAGTGGACAATATAATCCACGTTTTCTTCTTTCAAGCGTTTATATAATTTATCAAAAACAATCTTATATTCATAGTGAAATTTAAGGTTTTTAATATGAGTGTCGGCAATATGTGCAAATTTCAAACTCGCTCTCCTATAAAGATGTTATGGCTTCTAATAAGCTATCAAAGCTATTAACTATTTTTGCTTTTTCTGACAATACTTTCACCTCTTGTTTTGTCATATCTCCCAAATCTCTTTGGTCTTCATATTTCAATTGTCTAACTTCTATTCCATATTTTAGAAACATTTTTTTTATAGCTTCTGTCTTTTTCTTCGCATCAGGATCTAAGGCTAACAATACTGGTGTATCGTTTTCTACAATCCTTTTAAACAACTTTGATGTTTCTCTTATGGTTGAGCCTAAAATTGGAATTGCGTTATAGGATTTAATGGCATCGAATGCACCTTCAACCACCATCACCTCTTCGCTAAAATCGACATATAATTCATTAAAAACGATGTCCCTACTTACTGACGGGTTCAAATATCTTTTATAAGCATCAGAAAAGGTTCTTGCAATATAATAATTTAAATCTCCATTTTGATTAAAAGACGGTATTATGATTCTATCTCTAAATTTGCCGGAATCACAATATCCAATCTTCCATTTTAAAATATCTGATTTATCAATACCTCTGGAGTTTAAATATTTAAGAGCCGCCTTGGACGACTTAGAATTATAAGGTCTCGTCAGGGTTTTAAAATTTTCTGGCAGCTCTAATATTATTTCTCGTGATTCTTGTTTTTCTTCTTCTTGAAAAAGAAAATTTATATCTCCTAGATCTTGCTTATTCCCTGATAGTTCTTTCCACTTTTCCTGTTGCTTAAAATCACCAAATCTTCTAACTACTCTAAATAGACTCTTTCCACGAGCATCACAAATCCAGCACTTATAGACATCTTTTTCAATATTTACAGAAAATTTATTTTTGTGGTGACCACAGTAAGGGCATCTAAATAGATATTCCTCATTCGACTTGAAATATCGACCAAGAATATTGCAGAGCATGTTTAATTTCTCATTCATACTATTAGTATAACATCAATAAAACTCTCTGTCAAGTATTATTTTTATACTTCTTCTTTTTCTTTTGCTTCAATTCCTTTTGATTTTTCCAAAAGGCGACCCAGAAGAGCTTCCAAGGGAACTTTATACCGATATAAATCATCTTTTTCGGCAATATATGCCAAAATTTCTTCAATGTCTCTTAGGATGGCGCGTTCCTTACCTGTAACGCCTTCTAGAGCATCGCCTTGGGCAATCTGTTTTGATTTTTCTCTTTCAGCTTTTGCTAAATTAGACTTTGTTACAGTGCCCCTTCCTAAGCCAGAGGCTTCTACTTCTTCTTTGAGGAGTTTTATTAAAATAGAATTTGTTAAAGGTTTTGCCATTTTTTATTTTCCTTGCAGTAAATAGTGTCCAGCTCTAGAAACAACCACGGCATCTGCTATATCATAACAATATTTTTGCACATTGCCGTATCTGGTGTAATCTATTGGAAATTCTTTGCTTTCTAAGAAGTGTCCATCACCACCTCTTTCGCTTTCTTTCCTCTGGGTACCTTTATGCCACATTTAGATCTGGCGGAAATTGGCGTAATGTATTGAGGCTCTAATTCCAACAATTTAAAACAAAGCCACGAAACCACTCCGTTGAAATTTT
>UEXL01000074.1_pt1 | contig 43468 bp, 59 predicted proteins | sample 1796671 | NCBI WGS metagenome assembly UEXL01 (sample SAMEA4772471, study PRJEB27181) | metagenome | reverse complement strand
GACTCAACCACATTTCCACGCCCACCAGAAACAGGCGCAGGAGAATCATCGCCACCAAAACTACTGAAAAAATCACCTATAGACTCAAAAAAACCCCTCTCCTCATCCTCTTTCGGAACCTCAGTAGGCTTCGATTTTGGCTTCGAACTAGGGTAGTTATCGTAAATACTACCGCGACCTCGTTCATACATAAAGCTCATAGCTAAAACCTTAACTTGCTAAAGACTGAATGAATCTATCAATGTTCGGACTTACCATGCCACCGCGGTTAAACTGCTTCGGCTTCGTAATCTTCAAACCTTTTGCATCAGATGGAACACCACCAGTAATGTAATCAAAACCAGAACCACCGCGGTTAATACCACCTATCGAAATACCACCGCCAGACGTATCACCACCCTCACCAATATCATCCATCGGCATACAAATCCCAGTTACTGGATCAAGATAAAAACCTTCAGGACATGGATCAGCACCACTGTCATCACCGCCAACAACAATGTCATCAAAAGCAGACTCCTGAACAACACCGTCCTCAGTGTTCGTAAACGTGGTGTTAGAGTCAATGAAATCAATGTCATCAACATCACTGTCCAAACCAGAATTCTTGTTGCTGTTCTCAATGTCAACCTTCGCAACAGCATCACTAGAAACAGTAATCTCACCATCGTCGTTTATCAAAACAACAGTGTCCTTGTTACCATCACCACTCGCGTCAAAGTTAGGCTGCGCTACACCAACAACAGTACCCGCACCGTCATAAACAAACGTGCCACCGTTCTTATACGCGTCCAACTGAGCCTGAACATTCCGCGCATTCGCGCCCTCAAGCGTGTATTCATCCCCAAAAATAGTCAGAGGATTAACAAAAATATCAAACGCCTTAACAAAAAAGTCTTCTACAGTCTCACCTAGCGTTTGTTCAGCAACCGAATCACCAGCCTCATACATAGGCTTCATATAGTTTGGATTGGCAATAACATCACCATCAGACGTAATATACTCTCGCTCATCCAGTACCGTGCTATCAGAAGTGTGCTTCACATCTCTCAATAAACTCTGCAAATACGCAGTCTCAGCAGCATTAGGAACCTGACCACGAGCACCATACAACGCACGCTGCTCTTCGGGGCTAAAGTCAGAAACACCGCTGCCAACCTTGCCCATAGCAGACAAATACAACTCAGAAGCAGTCGGCTGCGTAGACATAACCTGCTCTACAAGAGTATCACGCAACTCAGCAGCAGATGTGCCATCATCAACATTTACGCCACCCTCTAAACTATCTATACTCGCTTCCGCTAAAGTACGATCAACACCAGCAGCAACTAAATCATCAATCTTCTGCTCACGCGTTTTCGGAACGTCAACTACAACATCATCTTCAAGATTATCTGAAGTAACATAATCACTGGAACCAACATCCCCAGTTCCAAGTACCTTGTAATCACTGATGTTATTTTTGTCTAAAGTGTACTCTAATTGAGTAGGGTTATTCGTATCAACAACCTCCACACGACCATCCGACATCTCAATAACCGTAAAGTTTCCTCCATTAATCATAGCTTGATCACTCGCGCTTAAATCAAGGAACTTATCACCAGTTAAATTTTCAAAAATAACAGCATTCGATATATCAGAAGCAGGCTGTGTATTGAAAATATTCTCAAAACTTCCAGCAACATCTTCACTTCCATCAGCAACATCAATATCAATTTCTGTATCACCTAAATCACCGTAAAAAGTCTCTGCGTCAGTCCCAAACGCTGCGCGTTCGTAATCAGTCAAACCATCATCCGCTAACACAGCCTCAACATCATCACGCGTCACAACACCATCAGCAGTTATAAACTCATCAAACTCAGTTGACGCATTTGGAAGCCCAGTGGAAACCGTACTAAAATCTGTCGCTAAATCATCGTCAGTAGCACCAACATCAATATCCTCAGTGCCGTATTCAACAATATTACCCGCACTGTCCAACGTAACCTGACCAGTGCCAGTGCTCACAATAGGGTCTGAATCCTGACCCTCAATGTCTAACTCGTTGTTTAACAAAGACTGAGAATAAGCAAGAGCATTCTCTAAAGAACCAACCCCACTTTGAACTGCAACTTCTTGACCAGTCGCAGGATCAACCACGATGTCTGTAACACCAGTATTAACGGAATCCGCACCACCACCAACATCATCAGAACCGCCAAAGCCACCAGCGTTATAAAACTCCTCCTGAGAACCGCCATAAGCCTCATTCTCCATCCCAGTGTCAGTCGTGCCAGCGTTATCACCAATACCAAAATCTACAGTGCTCGCACCATCAGTCTCCTCAGTGAAAATATTCCCGCTGCCAAACACATCATCAACGTTAGACGTATCAACATCATCATCGCCAGCAGTCGGGTCGTAGGTCGTATAATCAGTACCAGACGCATCAGAAATGCCAGATATACTAGACGTATCCGTGTAACTGTAATCATTGTCGCTGTCAGTACCAAAATTTACCGTACTCGCGCCCGGACTCGTCTCAGTGAAAACATTACCACTGCCAAAAGTATCATCAACATAACTGGAACTCGTACCACCGCCGTCACCAGCATTAGGATTATTATCCTGACCACCGCCCCCAGCATCGCCACTGTTGTAAGTCTCCGTTACAGCCTCTCCACCAGACGTAATCTCAGCCCATGTGTCAGACGCCCAATCAGAAAATGAAAAACCACCACCATCATCATCATCGTCATCATTCGAAGACGTGCTCGTGCTACCCCCACCGCCCCAGCCACTATGAAAGAAATAACTCGGAATACCACCCGGACCCGGTGCCTCAGCACCGCCCAATCCCTTCAAAATATCACCCTCTTCAGGATTAATATACGCCAAATAATGTGGCTGACCCGCAATCTCCGTCTGACGCGGTACAGAACCACCATCCGCAAAACCACGAACAGCATTCGTATTAGACGCAACACCCATAGGCGCACTACCAATACCACCACCAACAGGAGCCTGACGACCCAACTGAGGAGCACCACCACCCATATTAGGAGCACCCATAGGCTTCATAGCCCCCATATTCGTCGGCATAGGAGGCGGTAACATAGGTAACTGAGGCATCGCAGACGCCATAGGCATCTGAGGAACCTGCATAGATGGTGCCTGCTGCTTCTTAGAACTCATAAACTGCTTAAACTGACCACGACCAGCCGCACTGCCACCAAACGTAGCCCCCAATCCTTGACCCTTACCAGAAGACTGCTGAGGCATAGGACCACCCATCGGCATCTGTGGTGGAGGACCCATCGGAGGACCCATAGGAGCAGGCGCTCCACCCTGCGGCATTGGCTGACCCATAGGACCCTGTGGCGGCATCATGCGTACATTCATCTAATATCTCCGATGTTGTCCACACAACACTAACAATTTATCAAAATTTAATCAATCACCTCTAATAATCCATTCCGAATCATGCTCCGCGCAAACGCATCACGGCTATGATAATAATAATTCCCGCAATTCCACTCGCAAAATCCAATCGCAGAATCTCGCATGAAATCACGCTCATTAGAACCAAAATTACCAACACGATCCTGCATCACAGGTACAACCTCCGCAGCCGTCTGAGCATCAAAATCATAATACCTGCCAATCATTAAACGATATCTAGGCATCAACCAAAACATTCGTATAAGGAAAATCACTCGGCGTTAATTCAGGCAAACCTAAAGCATCCTTGTTCCCACTCACACGATGACGCGTCCTAAAAAACCCATCATAATCAGGATACGTCTCCATAAACCTACGCGCATACCAAGCTACATAATTGTTGTTCAACTTAAACATAGATTTCCCATCAACATCAGCCTCATCAGTCTCCCAACGTATTCTCTCAAATATAGCTTGCGCAGAATAATGCGCAAAACCACGACCAATAATCTCAAACGAAAACTTTATAAACAAACCACGCACATGAGGGTGATTGTCGTCAAACTCACTCGCCTTCTCATCAATCTCTTGCTCCCGCGTCTTCACAATATAAACTCCCTTTCCACTCTGCGTGGTAGGGTATGGGAATGTAAGGGACCCGTCAACGGATTTTTTATAAAAATTTTTCGATCCCCTATGGGACCCGCGGTAAGCAAAAAGGTTTTCACTGGTAATCGTTCGTGCGGAACACTGTGTAGTGTAGTCCGATCTGGCTGTACCCGAAAAGGGGGTGTGCGGGTGTATTTGATCCCGATATCCCGAACAAATTCCCGATTGCTTAGGGTACCTGTAGACACAAAAAAACCCGCGCTGGGCGGGTTGATCTGCTGGTGGTGGTCTGCGCTGTTAGCGCAGTGCCTCCGCTCGGTCTTGCCAGTATTCGTATTCTGCATCTGTCATGCGCGCAAATATTGTAGATGGGCCTCGTCTGTTTTCTGGCATCATCCGCGCTTGGTTGCCTGTGATGTATTGGGTCAACACTTCGTAGCGTGTGTGGTCTGTGCCGCTTCCGTATGATTGCCCTTGTGCCTGCTGGGTGTGGGTTACGATTGCTGCCTCTGGCAAGTTGCGCTCTGCAAAGCGGCTGCGCAATTCTGAAACGCGGCGTCTCACGTCTCCCTCGCTGCCTCCCATTGCCTCCATGATTTCGCGGGTGGTTGCGCCTCCGTTGTTGTTGCGCATCAAATCATATTGCGGGGCTGATCGGCTATTGGCGCGAAACAACTCACTGCCGCGTGATGGCGTTGTGATGGTGCGCTGGCTCGCCTCTTCAACGCGGTCTTTGCGTGTGCTGTAAACAAGGTTTAGCAGTAGGCGGTTCCATTGCCGCGTTTTTTCCATAGTCCAAGTGCATCCACCTTGGCGAAATTCAATGGTCTTGTTGTCGTTCCAGCATGCATCGGTCAAGTTGATGACATGGTATTTGCCTTGTCCTATGCACGCTCTCAATGCGCTAATGCCTCCAGTGCATGCTTTCAATTGTGAGATTGTGCGGGATGACATGGGCTTGCAATAGTATGCGTCACGTCTGCTGCGCGGTAGAAAGCGGTTGATATTGTTTTCGCCATAACGAATTGCAATGTCTTTGACGGCTATTGCGTCCATTGGATCGGCGAACCATGCGCTGCTTTGCAAATATCCTCGGCTGTTTTGCATGTGGGCAATGCTGGCGTCTGTGAATTGCTCGGCTGTGATGCCGTCTGCAAGTGCGCTGCGGCTGATGTGGACATGGTGTCCAGCTGAACTGATACCGCTTGGACGCGGGGCATATGCGCCTAGATCGTCGCATACCTGTTGCGCTGCTCTGTAGATTTCCCATGTGCGTGCACAGTCTGCCATTGGTGTGAAGACAAGCTCCCATGTGGAATGATTGCCTTCGTTCTGTGGGATGCTTGGATCAGATACAACTTTAACGGTACCAGCGCCGCATACGGTGCGTAGTGCATTGTTTATGTCTGTGCGTGAAACGTGACGGTTAAAAGCCATTTCCCATTCATTGCCTATTGCGTGTATCATTTGTTTTTCCTCTTACTAGATTATGCTGCGGTGCAGCGTGATTTGGGGGCATGTCCTTGCCCTTGCCCTATATTCCCACATATTCCCATATGATACAAGAAAAAAGTGAACCAGAAAGTCGTTTAAAATCAATGACTTATACGATTTTTTCTGGTCTAATTTTGGCCTAAGCCGAACAATTGTTCGGGTTATTTCGGTGTTTTGTGTGTATAGGGGGGAAATAGGGGGGGGTATTGGGGATTTGGCATAAAAAAAAGGCCCGAACCCGAAAGCCCGAACCCCGATACCGAACCCGAAAGCCCGATTGTTTATTTCATTGTGTGCGCCAGTGTTGTCATTGCGCTCGTTTTGGGTTGCCGTTCCCGACCAAGAAAGTATAAGTGCTGACGTTGCAAGCAAGAACACCGAACCGCTTTGCGTCATGATACGTTGCGAAGTGTCCTTCTTCTTCTTTATCTACTGGTTCGCTCGTGCCGTAATATAAAAGCATCCAAGCGCAAAAGTCTTGAAACTGCTTGTCATCCTCGTACTCGAACCCGCTCGTGTCGTCATAAAACAGTGCGGTTGCCCAGTGATCGGGCAACTCCATTGTGATCGTTTCCATCTTCTTTCCCCTTACCAGTTCAGGGGGAATTCATCCCCGTTTTCGTTTTCAATTACTCCATCTGCTCCAAGGTGGTTAGGGTATTTACGCTTCAACTCTTCGATTGCAGCGCGGCGATTCTTGGCGGTCATAGTGAGCATTTCCATTCCGCGGTCTGTTTCGAACATAATATGGTAAGTCATTTTTACTTCTCCTCTATACTAGACAATCCCACAATATCCCACCTGGTCAGGGATGTCAACAAGAAAAATAAAAAAAGTTTACCGGGATTAAACCGGGACGTTTCCGGGCGCTCCCGGTACAAGTCGAACAATTGTTCGGGTTATGCTGCCGGGAGGTAATTTACTGCCGGGGGGTAACGGTTCGGTAACGCTCCGGGTAACGGCCCGGTAACGGTTCGGTAACAAACAATTGTTCGGGTTATATACCCCGGCGACCCGAAGCCCGGACCCGACCCCGGCGATCCTCCCCGGAACCCGAACCCGAACAATTTGTCGGGTTATTGCCCCGGAGAGTTGTCCCCGGCCCGATTCCGTGCGAAAATGCGTGTATATGCTGAGAGGCGCTGAGAGGCCCGATGAGTAACCCGAACAATTTTGAGCACCCCGAACCCGAAACCCGACACAACCCCACCTGACGGCCCCGATCTGGGGCGCTGCGGCCCCGCCCCGACCCCCGCACGGTGCGCAACCGTTATTCCGCGGCTTCGCCGCTACAATCCGTTATAGGGATTTGTTCGGGTTTTGTGGGATTTTCTGTTGGTGTTACGTCGATCATTCTATTTTTTAGCACGATCCATAAATTCTTGCAGTTGTTCGACGATTTGTTCTCTGCTGAGGTTGTCAACGTGTTCATGTGTTACATGGCTACGGGCGACCATTAGGCCAGTGACCTTTAGACGTAGCTCCTCGGCTTTGATTGCTGCACCGAAGTTCCCTGCCTGCCATGCTTCATCTCTGAGGCGTTGCATATCCCGAACAGATTTGGTGACAGACACTCCGTATTTGCTTTCGAGTTCCTGCCGCATTTCTTCCATGCGTTCTTTGACTCTCGGATGATTGAGAAGCTGCACGGCTGAGACGTTCGGGTTTTATATCCTGCTGCTCGTGCTGCTGCGGTTTGCGTCATGTCTTTGTGGATGTAGTTATCCAGAAACTTCTGCTGCGGTGGGGTTAGTCTTTTTTCCCCTTTGGCTATTTGTTCACCGACTTTTGGCATTTGCTGTGCAACCCGAATAATTTATCGTGCTTTGAGAATACCGCTGCTGGGTCTACTGCGCAAGCCCAAAAGCGCCCAAGATTTCCCACACCTAAAACGAACGGTACGCGGCGCGTTAAAAGTAATAGTTGGGGGATTTGTATATCCCCCCCTATAGGGGGTAGGGTTTTTACCGTAAATAAACCCTTGATTTTAAACAATAATTTACAGTAAATCATCAAATTGACCGTAAATACTGTAAAACCTTAACCAGTTGATTTTGTTGGTAAATTTACAGTATTACGGTAAACGGTAAAAAATACTGTAAAATCGTTTACCGTAAATTATCGTTTAAAATCAATGGCCCAAAAAAAGATAAAAAAACTTATCTTTATATGTTGACATGCGCATATGGTGTGGGTATATATGGTCCTGTCTAGTATGAAAGGAAAAAAGCTATGGCACACGCAGAAATCAAAAACCGCATCATCCGCGATCTTAACGGCGACTTGATGGACAGCAACCACATTACGCGGCGCATGTTTCGTTGTTGGTTGGACGGCTCTTATTTAGGTGAGCATCACTACCGCTCAAATATCGCAGATTTGAAGGCGATTATTGACGGTGGTGAGAGAAAGGTTGGCGCAAGCGGTTGCACAGTTGGACAATCAGTCAATTTGTTCGTTTTACGGCGCATGATGCGCAGTGTTCGAGCGGTTACGCTCAAAAGTGCATTGTTGATCATTTCAAGGGCATTGATGTCACTGAGGGTTTTCAACCGCCTTATCCAGATTACAAGCATTTTCTGTGGCTTTTCACGGATGCGTTAGTTGATGACGCGCTTGATCTGATTGATGATTACGTCAAGGAAGCCGAACAAGAGTGGCGCAAAGTTGCATAAGGTTTGGGGGCCCCATTTTTTAGAAAAGGAGAAGATATGTATTATCTAGCATATGGAATGAATACGAACCGCGCTGCTATGGCGGCGAGATGCCCGAAGGCCAAGCCTATGGGCGGCTTTTACTTACCTGATCACCGCTTGGTTTTTCGTGGTGTTGCTGATTTTCGGCACGATATTGACATGGTTTTACCTGTCGTTGCGTGGGAAATTACGCAAGATTGTTTGCGAGCGTTGGACAAGTTGGAGGTTATCCGACTTTTATGATCGGCGCAAGGTCAATAACGAGTGGTTGATTTATGACATGAACGGCAACAAGGGTGATTTGGGCCAGCCGAGCAAATACTATTATGACATGATTTCGAGGGTATCGTGATTTTGGTCTTGATGATTGGTATTTACGAGCGGCGGCAAAAGATGCGGAGCTTGCAGCGTGATGGACTGGGGAGACTGGCAAGATTGGTTAATCGGAGCGGCTTCTGTTGCTCTGGTTTTACTTTGGATTTTATCTGTATCAATGGAGTGGATGTGATGATTAAAGACAGTGAAATTCCGAACGAGGCGCTTGATATTTTGCGTCCGTATTGCGATAGTGACGACGAGGCGAAGGATGCTTTTAAGAAGTTGTTCGCCTTGTGGAGTGATTACCAACAAGAGAAGTACGAAGCCGAATAGGTTTTTTTCTCGCGTCCTGAGTATGACGCAAAAAGGCTCACGATTCACCCGCGGTTTTTCGCGGGTTTTTTTTGTGCTGCTGAGATAACCCGAACATTTGACGGGGTTATGTAGGCGCAAAACTCGACCAGTTTTTTTTGCACTAACTCTGCATTTTTCTGTTGCGTCCCAAGTATTCCCATGCTATAGATTATGGACAGTGAGATTTACCCGAAGCACGTTAGGGACTGTTTGGATTGCAGCAACGCAATTTGATTAGTGATTAAACCTCAAGTAGGGTTGCTCGCTGTAAACAGACGGGACAACGCCTGTTCCCGATCTGCCTCAATACTAGACTCGCCCCCGATGCATGTCCTTTTAGCATCGGGGGCTTTTTTATTTCCCCGACATAAATTTTCTTATTGACAATTTATTTTATGTGGGATAATGTGGGGCATGTCTAGCATTTAGAGGAGTTATTATGAAACGCTATACAATTGAAGAAGTTAACATGATTTTAAACATGACGAGCAAGGGCATTAGCCCGATGGATATTGCGGCGAAGTTGGGCCGTGACCCTACGGCTTTGAATGTTAAGCTGCATAACATGCGCAGACAGTTGGGGCAGGCTGGGCCGAGTGGTCCGAAGTCAAAGCTAACACCTGAACAGCAGTTGGTTGAGTTGTTGGATGTTCCTGACGCGGAGTTTAATCGCATTAAGTGGACGGCGTTGGGCTTTACGCTTGGCGCGGTATTGGTTGGGGTTGTGATGTCATGGGCGTGATTGTTTGCCCCGATTGTGATGGGGAGGGGCGCGTTGAGTATGAGCGCCCCCGACCTCATGGTTTTCACCGCGATATTGGTTACATTGATACGGTGATGGACGATTGTGAAACGTGTTCGGGTTACGGTGAGTTAGAGGTTGATGATGAGTGAGAAAGATATGGATAAGATGCTTGACGAGGTATTTCGCAAAGTATTTGGGGAGCGTTGGTGATGGTGGATGATACGATGTGCATGCATTATGTTCGGGATAGGTTGAACGGCATTGTTACTGAGAGTGATATGTTGCGGTTTATTGATGAGATTGATCATGGATTGCGGGTGAACGAGGATTGGCGGCAGGCTAATCCTCCGACATTACCCGAACAAGTGTCCGTTGATCCTGATGATTTTGATGTGATCGCGGCGATTGACAGGATCAAGGTTGATTATGTTGAGCGTGCGTTGGCCCGATCTAAGAATGTGAGCGAGGCATCTAAGTTGCTTGGCTTAAAGAATTACCAGACGTTACAGAATTGGATGGAAAAGTTGGGTATTGATAATGCTTGAGTTTTTCACGGTGTTGATCATTGATTACAAGTTGCGCGGTCATGACATGGAGGCGCGTATTTGGTTTGAGAGTGAGCGTCATTGTCAGGAGGTAATGGACGAAGATATTGCGCAGCCTATTTATGATCGCTTGTATGATTTGTATGGCAATGACATCATGATGACATGTTACGTTACGAAGGAGGCATCGAATGAATTGGTTAGGCCGCGACTTAGGCCAGAGGGTTTGGGCAATGATGGATGATCGACTTTGGAATGTGGGTGCGCAGGTTAGTTGTTTGCAGCGTGAGTGTGACGATGCGGAATGGAATGATGATCCGAGGCTTGCTTATTTAGCGCGAGAGTTGGAGTATTTTAAGGAGTTGGATAAAGCAGGCGTGGTTTATGAGCCTAAATTCTGATCCATTAACCCCAGAGCGTGTGGAGGAGATTATTAGTAATCTTCTTCAACAGCTTCCTGAAAATGTTTCTTTGTCTGATTCGCGTAATTTGGTTTGCGAACTTTTGTTCGGGTTAGGTTTGCATCCGAATGATTTACCAATTTTTTTGATTATGGTTGTTGATGCTTACATGGGTGAGCGCAGAGTTGATTGGATTCGAAAAGGGTGATATAACCCGAATAAGTTTATTTTGGAGATGATTATGTCTTACGGAAATACGGGGTATCGAACGGCTCCTTCTCCTTTTGCAAGTTCAATTCGACAACAGGTAGTGCCAACGCAAGGTTTTCTTTCTAGCGGTATTGGCTCCCTTAAAAACTTACCTGAGCGGCGCACCCGAGATGTCCCTCAAGAAAATGTTTATGGAAACATGGTGGGATCATTGTCTCAAGACACTCCCGATCCTGTGCCTATGCGACCTCAAGTTGTGACAGAAGGCCCGACAGCTTCTCGCCCTGCACAAGTTTTAGCTGAACCCGCTAATCCTTTTGAGGGTAACGAGCAGTATCAGGCGTTGATGGAATATCAGAAGTCTATGGCTCCGAGCCAAGAGCAGCAGGATCGTTTGGGAGAGTTGCGCACTGCCTTTGAGGGTACGGGCGGCTACAAGGATTACCGAATTAATCAGATGGAACAGCAGATGCAGCGTATGCAGCAGATGCGTCAACCTCGTATGGGCATGGGTCTTGGTGGTATGCGTCCGATGGGTATGCAGCCGTATCAGGGATTTGGTAGGCCACAGTTGCCTATGCGTCAGCCGATGCCAGTTCCGCGTGGTGGTTACATGGGTCAACAGATGATGAACCAACCGCGTCAGTTCGGTGCGATGGGATACAATCAACCGCAACCTTATCAGCAGCAGCAATATGGCATGATGGGTGGTTATCAGCAGAATCCCTATCAGCAGATGCGACCGCAACCACAGCAGTTTGGTGGATATGGCATGGGTCAGCAGATGGGTGGTTACGGGGGATATGGAGGAATGTCGAATCCTTATCAACCGCAGCAGATGGGATCATATAACCCGAACAATTCTATGGGTTACGGTCAGCAGCAAATGAATCAGTTCCAAGGATATATGCGTTAATCTCTAATGGTTAGCTTGCAAGTTTCGCACTTGCGCTCTGATTCGCTTACTCTTTTGAGAGGAATGCAGCACTTGATGCACTGATTTGCATCAAGTCTTTTTTGGAACTCGCCTGATTCTTGTAGCTTAATTAGATTCATTGCGCGGTAAATTGTATCTTGATTTAATTTGACTCAGTGATTGCATGGTTAGCCCCATGATGTCAGCCGCGTCTTTTAAAGACAATTCTTTTTTTAGAAGTTTGTTGAGCATTTTAGCGTCTTTTGTCAGTGCAAGTTTTGGTCTTCCACCTGTCTTGCCGTTTTGCTGTGCTTTTAATCGGTCATTTATTTGCTTCTGTGTTTTTTTATTATTGACCATTCCTGCGAGTTTGGGTTTTTCTACATCTTTTTTTGTTTGTGCTTCCCAAGCCTGACGGTAAAAATCTTCATATCTTTCCATTTCAGTTAGCAATTTTTCTCTCCAGTATATCGAACAAAGCCTGTAGCTCCTCTACATTTTGTTTGGTGGTTTGGTCGGATCGCGCCGTAGCATCATGCTTCATCCAATGCATACGGCGCTTGATCCTTTCGATTATCTGACAGTTTCTACGTCCATTTTGCATCGCCTTTTAGAACCAAAACTGGCCCGACGATTTTTTGTCCACAGAGTTCAGATGCTTCTGTATTTACAGGTAAATTTTCAAGTAAACCTTCTTCATTTACTAAAACCTGTACGTTTGTGTCATCAGGAATGAGAACCATTTCTACAAACCCTCCGACAATTTCTTGCGCTTCTTCAAGCGTTGGTGGTGTGTTCTCTAACGTAGTAATCATTACTATCTCCTTTTACTAGAACTTGGTAGTATTACCATATACTCCCACATTAGTCAATAGTTGGTTCATTATTATGTAAGGTTCCACCCACAACGCCGAGGAACTTTTTCGGCCCTGATCTGGTGATTTTAAATTGCCCGATGCGATTGGTGTTTTGCAGTTTGGTAACGTCTTTTTTAAACGTTTCTTCACTTAGGTTCATGAGTCGTAGGTTTGCCGCGGTCATATCGTCTTCTGATGCAATGCGAACCATTTCGTGGAGGCCATCTGTATTGCCGCCTTTGGTGACTGGATGCCCTGACAATTCTCTTTCTTGAATGAACTGGAACACTAGCTCCAGTCTGTTGCGAACTGTTTGTGAGAATTTAACAGCGATTATATCTTGTGATCTATCTTCAAGCAAACCTGTGTTCGGGTTACGAATGAAGTGCCTGAAGTCTCTGTTGGCGGGTCCGTTTGACTTTACGACTGCGCCATCGAATACGCCGTTTCGCGTATATGGAATGTTTAAATCTTTGCAGCGTTGCTGTCCTACAGTTTCGCCAACAGGCCAAACGGCGAACGCCGCACGCACGCCATCAACGATAGCGGAGGTTCCGCGAATAGCGTTCCGCGCTTCTTCTGGTGTTTTGATCGGCTTATCGTCTTTGATCTTTGCCATGTGGTGGTTGACCATAACAGTTGCGCCAGTTTCGGTAGCCATCTGTGCGAGCATGCCCATGAAGGCAGCACCCGCGGCGGGATCGGCGTTTACATCCGCGTGAACAAACGATGCGAGAGGGTCGATTACGATTAGCTTGAGCCTTGTCATTGTTAGCATCTGTTCGTAAACGCGAGCAAACTCTGCGCCCATTTCATATGAGTTGTCGATCTTTTGCATGACAGGAAACACGCCACCGAGGTTCGGTAGTGGTAGAATGCGCAGCTTATGGTCGTAATGCTCACGGTATTTTTGCGGGTCGAGCCGCGAAATACGTCTGTGCATTTCGTCTTTGTCATCTTCCGCAGTCAGAATGATTGCATCTCCATGTTCTGCTACGAGGCCACCGAACGAGTTTTGCATAGATGCGCCAGAGGCGACTTTCATAGCGAGGTCGAGGGTCATCATACCTTTGCCGCTGTCACCCGCAGCAGCGAATACGACAGGCACGCCTAGCGGTATTGTATCACCGATTAAAAACTTTTGTTCGGGTGCAGAGCCAACAAAGTATTTGTCGATCAGCAGGCTATCATCTAGCAGCGAGATTGGCTTTTTGACTTTGCTTTCGTGCGATTTGATAAATGCTTCTACGTTAAACTCTTGCTCAATGGCATCAGCAGCATCCCACTTTTCTTCTTGAGTTGATGGGATTTGCAGCATCAGAGTTGACTTTGCTCCAGCTTCTTTCGCTTGAGCTTCGACAATACCTGCTAGTCTTTTACCAGCAGCGTCATTATCGGGCCATAGGATTACGTTTTTGTTTCGTAATGGCGTGAAGTCGAACTTGGACGCGGTGTTTTCTGACAGCATACCAGAGCCACCGATGGTGCAAGTTGCAGCGTATCCTAGCTGGCTAAGAGCATCTGCGCACTTTTCTCCTTCTACCCAGATAACTGTATCTGATGATAAAATGTTCGGGATATTGTATAAAGGCCGAGGCTCTGGAATACCCTGCCGCCCGTTCATGAACTGACGGAACTGCTTTTTGGGTTTGCCTGTGCTATCTAAGATAACATCACCTGTCTCGCTTTTGTCGAAATATTTTCTGACAGTTACAAGAACCTCACCGTTTTCATCCGTATATGTGTATTCGTTTTCAAATGGCGTTCCCGGTCCAATAGTAGGTTTCACTGACTTTTGTTCGGGTTGTTGGAACCCGGCTGTTGTGTTTGTGACCTGAAAGTTTTGAGGATTGTTCGGCTTAATAATGTTTTCGGGTGCTGGCATAAACCGTTGTGGCAAATGATCCTGAAAGTATTCCGCTGTTTCTTCAATTGACCAACCCCTGCCTTCTTTTAATATTTTGCTAATCCCACCGACACCATCGCCTGACTCAAAATCTTTTCCGCTTAGGAACCACGGGCTATTTAAATCAATGTTGATACGCAGAGATTGTCCTCTTTCGCCCCTAAGTGATCCGAGCATGAAATCATTACCGCGCCGAATGCCTTCGGGGTAAGTTTCGATCAGAGTACTAAGCTGAATGTGCCGTGGCACTTCGCTTGAGATACGCTCTGCGACTTCTTTTGAACTATTGCCAAATCTTTTTATATTCATTATCTTGTCCTCATACCCAAACTATCCACTAGATATGGGGTCGCACTTCCACACGCGGCCCCATATCCTTTTACTCTTTCCAACATGTTTCCCTAAACTCGCACCACTTGCATAGGAAAAAATCTTTGCTTTGTGAGATACGAGGTAGAATGTCACCCGCTTTTGCAGCCGTCAAGATGTCCACAGCACGGTCACTGGCCTCTTGCGCGAGCTTGGCATCGTATGGCACTAGCTCATAATAAACTTCAGAGGTGTTTTTGTTTACAACCGTAAACAGAGCGGGATGTCTGTTAAGGTCCATATACGTCTGATAGAGTGCAATTTGCGTGGCGTAAGTTGGATTTGCTTTTGCAACCCCTTGGCGAACAAAGCCTTGAAACTTTTTATCGTTTGCTGATTTACATTCCCACAGAGCGGGGTATTCCATAGCCACTGGGCCATCGCATACTACGCCATCTATATGACCGCGGATTTCGCCATCTGCGATAGAGAATCCGAACTGCTCGCCGCCTTTGTCTTCTGTGCGCAAATCAAAACCTGCGTCTCTGAGCCACTTAGCTGCATAGTCTTCAATTTCATGACCGAACTGAAAGATGCGCAATGTGCGTGCGCTAAATTCTTTGTCGGAATCAGTTGTATAATTGAGATAGCGATATTGGATTTTACGTCTGCATTCATCACCGATGCTTGATGCGCCGATGTATTTACGGCGCTCACGCTTTGTTGTTGGCAACGATAGCTTTGTCTACAGCGTCCTTGATGCTCTCTGCTACGGGATCAATCCTAGAATGGGATTGAAGTAGAGGGCCAAGTGCCTGTTGACTTAAAGTAGGTTTCTTCAAGGTTTCCAATGTTTATCTCCGCTGCTAGACGTTGTGCTTCCTGTATGCCAAATATCAGTGTGTGAACTTGATCCTCTGTTAAGTCAGAGAAGCGCGTGTCCCAACCGAACTTGCCTAATATGTGCGCCAATTCGTCGATTGGCTTTGGTGGTGGTGGTAGTGTCAATGTATTGTATCTCCCTGCATCCCGAACAATTCTATGACTTCGTTGATTACCTCCGGGTCGGCATCTTTGTTTCTGAAGCCAATGTTTAAAACTTCTTGACCTTCTATTATAACAGAAGCGGTTCCGAATAAGACTTCTTTTTCGGCTTCTTGGATGTGATCCTTGATCACTTCGTTTGCTGCGCTTTGCACTTCGATCATGTTTGATGGATCGTTGACCCAGCAGACCATCTCATATTCGGAAGTCTCGACGTTATTATCTTCTTTCTCCGCGAACATAAGATACATTTCGAAACGTGGCATTTTTATTTCTCCACAATGCGTTTGGCTAAGTCGCTTATGAGATTAGCCGTTGCTCTTGTGGTTAACTCTACATGACCAACCTCTTTGCCGTCTACCCACATGTAAACGACGGGTCCGTCAGCCCCATCTCGTATTGTAATAAGTTTAATCACAATGTATTAACCTTTGCTTCTGCTTTTTTATATTCGTGATCAATGATTCTTTTATTCCAGAAATAGTTAAGGGTGCAGTTGGCTCTATACTTTGTCCAAGAGAAGTCCATTGGGCTAACTTCGATGCCTTGTGCGCGTAGCAGTCGCTTTTGCGTGTCGCTTGCGCCCTGACTTAGCCATCTTTTGTTTTTGTTTGCCGCGTTGCTTTCTTCGATTTCACGCAAGAAGTCATCAGACGCTGCCATTGCTTGAACCTTTTCGCCAATCGAAACAACGCGCACTCTGCCGTTAGCTGGCTTGACGAATGCAATCCAATATTGATCGTTCAGCTTTGCTACGAGGCAAAAGCCGTTGAAGCCCCCTGCCATCATGACAGAGCCTTTTCCAAATGGGTCGATCCACATGAACGGCGAGATTTGCAGCAAATCGTATTCTGTCATAACGAAAGAATCCAATTGGCTTTTTTCCTTCGATTGGAATACATGACCACAGATCGGGCATTCTCTAACCCTTGCATGCACTTCGGCTTCGCAGTCTGGGCAAACCTTTGTTGGTGCTTCGCCCTCTTGTGACTTTTCCCTGCCATCCAAGTCAGCCGCGTCATCAATGCTACCGTGCGTAATGACGCTGGTGCCAAAGTCCATGACGATGCAATCAGTCTTTAGGATGTCGGGATAAATCTCTGGATCAATGATGCGTAGCCCACGCCCAATCATTTGAACCATTGTGCCTTTCTGCGAGCATGGCCTTGTTAGGATCACGCATGACACTGGAGGCGCGTCAAAGCCTTCTGTGAGCACCGCTACGTTCACGACTACCTGCAAGTCACCAAACTCCAGATCGTGCAGCATTTGCGCTCTTACGGCCTTGTCAGTCTCTCCTGTAACGTAATCGGCTTTCACGCCATCTGCCACGAAAGCATCGCAAAGATGTTCGGCATGTTTAACTGTGGAGCAGAATACGACAGTTTTACGATCACCAGCCTTTTCTTTCCATTCCCGAACAATTCTGTCGTTAATGATTTGGTGATCCATGATTTCCGCGACTTCTTCCATGTCATATTCTTTGCCGCGCTTGGTAACATTCTCCAGTTGGCTATTGACGCCAAGGTCAATGACAAATGTTTTGGGGCGAACGAGGAAGCCTTCGTTAATCAGGCTTGAGATTTCAATTTGGTGAGAGCAGTTGTTAAAGACGCCGCGCAATCCTTTGCCATCACCGCGGTTTGGAGTGGCTGTAAAGCCTACGATTTCCGCATGCTCATTGTCTTCAAGTACAGCGTCGATCACCTTTCGATATGTGGGAGCCGCTGCATGGTGGCCCTCATCAATCACCACCATGTCGAATTTAGGACGATCACGCAGATTTCGTTCGCGGGAGATTGTTTGCACCATTGAGAATACGGCTTCGCCATCCCAATGCTTTACTGTGCCATTGACGATGCTTGTCGTTAGGAGAGGATTGACCTTCTCAAACTTCTGCTTGTTTTGATCAACAAGCTCATCGCGGTGTTGCACGATCAAAACTCTTTTGCCCTGCTTGTGGCGCTTGCCTACGAGCGCGGAGAGCATGATTGTTTTACCTGCCCCTGTTGGAGCTACAACGAGTGTGTTCTTGTGCTTATCCAACGCGCTACACGCGTCAGAGACAGCTACCTCTTGGTAGGGTCTTAATAACATGATTGTACCTATTTGCTAGAATAGTGTGGGGGGTTCGCGGCCCAAGGCCCCCCGAACCTTGGTCTAGCAGGCGCGGAATGGCCCTGCCGCTAGATTACTTGTTCGCCCATGCAGGAACCGCGCCAGAATTTTGCGGAGCCTGTGGTGGCTGTTGCATTCCCTGCGCAGCGATTGGTGTTTGCTGCATGGGTGCATTGCCTTGAGCAAGATACTCGCTGCTATTCGGAGTCAGCGCAGCCATTAGTTGGTTGCTATCCGAATACCCGTTCGTACCTTTCTTGACGCCAATCTTAGCGCAAATCTCCATTCCGTTCAAGTCGAACATGCCAGAGATATTACGATTCTGCTGTGCCTGTGGCGACATGTCAGCAGGGTCGATAGCGCGTGCGCTTTCAACGATTGACTTGAGCGTGCGCAGACCAATTTCTTTGGCGAGCGGCATGCCACTATCACCCATTTTGTCACCATCCACAAAGATGCTGTGCCAAAACTTGCGACGATCAAACTGACCACCAATGATAGTGAACTCTAGGTTTGCCCATTTCGCAGAGGTGCTCATAGACTTTTGGAAAAAAGACCCCTGACCAAACTCTGGGATTTCAATATCCCCCATTTGCACGACGATTACAGCGCGTACAACGGTGCCTTTTGGAATAAGAGAAAACTCTTGGTTTGGGTTTTGGTCTTGTGGAACATTATTTAAGTTAAGCATTATGCTTCCCCTTCGCTAGAAGTTTGAGTTGTAGGATCGACAAAGGTTAATTCCCTGTCGGCTTGAGAATCACCGCTGCTCATTTTTTCCATGAGCTTTCCAAGATGCGGCTCTTCAAGTGTATCAAGCCTACCAGAACGATCTTTAGCTGGGTAGCCCCATTCGTTCAGAGGTTGACACACGAATGCACGGTATTGACCGTGATCACCTGACAATACTGCCATTGTGATTACTTCATCAACAATTCCGGGCAATTCACGCCCTGTCTTGCTGCCTTCGATCTGGAGGCCATATTGCTTGCGTCCATAATCGTCAGTGATTTCGTCGAGGATTCCAACGAAGATCACATTCTTTTCGCGGATGTGCTGGATGTGGGTTAGCCACGCCATCATTTCGCGCCCGTGCATGCCATAAGCTGCACGCGTATCTAATTTGCCAGACCGCTCAGAGCGTGAGTCTGGTTGCTGTAAGCACCACTGAAAGCACAAACGTCCTGCCACTGTGATTGAGTCCACGAACAGCGTTTCGTACTTCTGCCAAATCTCTTCCGTATCGCCATATACTTGCGCGACATATTCGTAATGCGCTTGGCTGTAGGGTTGATCTTCTGACAGGGATGGGTTTGGCCCACCCAAGAAGCATGCTAGATCGCGGCACTCAGCCCATGTACGGGGCCGTACAACGTCAATAGGGAAGTTTTCGATAGCTGCATCGCCAGCTTCCAAATCCATGAACAGCGTGTCGCTGGGTTGAGCGTGCGAGCCAGTGTGGTTTTACCCACACCGCTTGCACCACAGACCACGATCTTGTGACCTTTTTTCTCAGCGAGCCGCTGATCGGCTGTGATAATTTGCAAAGCCATTTATGCGGCCTCCCTTTCTTCTTTAGGGATGAAGTTTTTCATAATTTCAAAAACGTCTTCTTTAACAGACTTTCTAAAACTATTGTGAATTGCCAATCTATCTGTTGACGCTTCATGGTTTTCGAACGCAAAGACACCGCGCATAAAAAAGTCGTTGTCTAGGCTTCTGCCATTGCTGTTAATCGTAATAGATTTTTCCATAACCTGACGGTACAGGAGCAAAAACACATCAGGCCATTCTTTGATTTCATTATTCACGATAGTTTCGTAAATATCATATGCCTTTTCGTAGCTTACCCTGTTCGTCATGATAGCCATGACATATGCAGCTTTGAAACCAGTTTGCTTCCACACACTGCCTGCTTTGCGAGGCGGCTTAATATCATATTCAACTTCACTCAGAAGCTCACCAATACGACTTTGCAATACATTTTGAACATCGTCAGACATTGGGTAAGAGATGAAAGATGCAGATCGCAATAAATATTGGATCGGCATAATGATTTTTGTATGCACTCCAATAATATCTGCTGCCGTTCTAATTTTTCCTTGATCCAAAGTTTTGTAAACATCTGTGGATTGCACAATAAAAACAGAATACGCATTGTCTTTGCCAGTTTCCACTTGAGCATTACCCCTGTGGTTTCCATTGATAAGAACCCATGAGCCGCCCTCTTTTGCAAAGACCAAAGACTCTGGGTTTAACACCCAACGGTTAAGGTTCATGGCTCTGACGTACTTACGGAAAGTTTGGCGATTAAGATCGCGGTTTCCTTTGTAGTTCAGTTCAAGCAATTGCTTCATTTCTTCCGCATTGATTTCTGCGTTGAATTGAACCTGCTTACGATCAAGCGGATTAGCCGCGTTAATCATCCTTTCGTGATTTAGTTCCAATAGTTCGAAGATACCCATTATTCCACTTCCTCTACTGTAATTCTGCCGATTTCCACTGTACGGCACTCTTCAAGCTCATCCTTGATTGCAGGAGGAGCCGCGGTGAATTTGCGCTCTTCTACGGCGAACGTCAGCTTGCCATAGTGTTGCGCGTTTTCTGGTGACATGTGGTTAAGCGTGTCACGCAGTTTCTCTTGGTCCCATGTAACCTTCTTGCCCACAGTGACCTTTAGCCTTTGGTTTCCTTCTGCGATTTGAGCAGTACCAAAGTCTTTACCATTGGCACGCAATACGTCTCGCGCCACTGGTAGAAAAGTGTCAGATAGTTGTTCTTCAACGTCTTTGAGTTCAAGGCGCATCTCGCTGATAACGTGCTTGAGTTCGTCTCGACGTTCGAATAGCTCACGACTGTTCATGTCGATTCCTTCCGCTTTGATTTACTAGAGTCCCAACTATAACCATATGGCGTGGGCTGGTGTCAAGAACTTTTTCAACATAATTTTTTTTATATTAGCTATTGACATGTGGGAATATATGGGATATAGTGTATTTATAGGAGGTGAGAGTTTCTAGCTCTCTTATTTTCAATCGGGGCTTTGCCCCCCTTATACTCTGAAAGGAGTATGCCATGCCTACCACTACCATCCCATTCGGTCTGACCTTCCGTGGTCAGAAAAGCTACACTTACAGTGAAGTGTCAAACTTCATTGAGTGTGCTGATGGCATTAAGCCATTAGAATATCGCAATCAATATATTGCGTTTCTTGAAGACTTCCTTTCTGGGAAGATCAAGCCATCAACGCAAGTCGATGTTGACATCGCGCGTGAGTTTCAAGCTGACTTGAACAATCGTGCCGACATCGACTACCGCGAAGGTCACTGGGATGATGACCCAGATATTGTGGCTGGCGGCAAATACTTTGCCAAACAAGCTACAAAGCTTAAACGGCATATTGCTAAACACACATAATACTGTGGGGGCCTAGCGCCCCCCTTTTTTTGACAAGAATATTTCTATGCCAAGACAAGCCTTCATGAGTTTCTTTTTTAGTTTAAACTCAGGCGTTTCAACACCCTTAGCGTCTTCGACAATTGTTTCCCAATTACCGTTGGCATTTTCTTTTCGTAGCGGAAGTCGGCTATGTAGGTGCAAATCTTCTGACCGTTGACCTCTAGTGCGAACCGCACCTGTAGCTCAAGGTTGCGCACCCTACCTGCACGCTCAAGACTCTTTATATATAGATACCGCTCAGATTCCCACTTGGAGTCAAACTTGATTCCCTGCACAGTTACTTTCTTGTTTCCGTACTTGGGTCTTGACCCACGCCGCTTGGGATTATATACAGTAGGGAAAGTCATTTATGGGAAGGAGTCTCCATGCCAAACCCCGGAAAATATAAATCCGTAGGTGTTTCGATTGAAGCGTATGATAAGCTGGTTTACATCGCGGAGCACGAAGATCGTGCTATAGGGCGACAGCTTGCACGCATGATTGATGAAACATACGAGGATATTCAAGCGCGTGTCAACGCCAAGCCTACCTATCGTTCTCCTGTTGGAATCGGTGGCTTGGCTTCAGTTATCGAAGATTAAAGAAATCCAGCGTTACCTAGACCGCCCAGTAGTGTTGCAGCCACTGCTGGGTTTTCGCGTGCGCGTTGTCTAATTTCGCTCTGCACGTTTCTCTGCAACAGTTGAATTGGCCCCATAGGTTCTGCGGGTGCAGACGGCATTGATACTTCAGGAACATCAATGCTTGGAATTCTGGATGCCGGGGATGGACGAACATTTGTTCGGCTTTGACCGGGCTGCTCATATGATCCAAGTCCCGCAGCGCGAGGCGCAACATTTTTAAATGCTCTACTGCCTTGGGCAGTTGCTGATACAATAGGCTTGGCGATGCGTCCCGCTCTGGAAGCTGCTGCTCCAACGTCTACGCCTTCTTCAGCTAATGATTCGTTTAGAATATTCATCATAGCTTGTGATTGGCCTTCAGGATTATTGTTTGCGGTACGGCGAAATTGTAGGTATCTTTGAGCAGTGCCTTTGGTTCCAAGCACGTTCGCAAACAGTTTAATTTTACCGACCGAGCTAAGTGTGTTTATTGGATGCTTAAACATATTAGCCCAAAGTGATCCCGCTGCGATTGAGCCTTCTTTTCCGACATCTCCAAGATCAACTAAATCGTCTGCAAATCCATATAAGGCATCGGAAGATTCTTCCCCTAATATCTGTCTCAGTGTGCCTCTCTTGTAACCTGACAAAGTGTCTTTAAGTGACCTTGCTGCTTGTGGGCTGGAAAACACCTGATCATCTACAACCGACAAAATGTCCTGCAAAACAACATTCTTCATGTTCTCTTTCATTTGCGGATTTCCGTCAAAAAATCTCATTATTTTTATGACTTCACTTTGGGTTAGGTTGGGGTTTGTCAAAGCCTTAACAACAGAGTCATAGTTTTCATAAGTCCCGGCGTTAATGTCTTTAATTACACTGGTTTTTAAAGCGTCACTAAGTTCGTTTTGTTTAGCTAACATGTTCTGCATGGCCTGAACTATGCTTGATTGACCACCCGCTGCGTCAGTAGCATTGTGGACATCTTCAATCGAAATACCCTTGCGCGTGTGAGCACCACTTATGTCTTTAGCAATTCTTTGAACTTGCCCCCATTCATCTCCGAATAAAACACGACCTGTATCGCCTAGTTTTTTAACATGATTGTAAAACTTACGACCATCAAATTTAGCCGGGTCCACATCGCTTCTTCCTGCGACTTCCAATCCATCTTCTAAATACCTACGAGCAAACATATCATTTAAAGCGTTAGGATTATCAGAGGCGTCTAAAACAGATTGAAGCCGCGCTGGAGAGTCGGGTCTTATTACCTTGTCGTAAAACTTATCTGCGATTTCTCTTGCGCCATATCCCTCAAAATCTTGGAGGTTATCGACTGATCTAATGATGCTTAGGTCAGCGAGCTTGTCATATTTCTGTCTAAACTCGCGGTAGTTGTTCATGGCGAATTTACGTTGAGCCGCTGCTTCTTTAAGAAGAGTTTTTTCTTCTGGAAGAAGACCCGCTGTATTTATTCTGATGTCATCCAAGATGGTATCAGCATCCATCATCATATCAATTTGGTTGCGCACCTTATCTAAAATATTACGGCCCTTGGTAGAGACATTACCACCGAAATAAAGGCTGTCATTTATTTGCTTACGCAAGATAGCCATTTCGTTAAATGTTGCGCCGCGGTTGGATGTTCCGCGCAAAAATATTTCTGCACCCTCAACCGCAGGGTCAGCTAAATTACGCATCTCGTTCATGTAATCTGTAAGTTGATTCTTTATCGGGTTTACGTCAAATATATCTAGCTGCCCTCCCGTCTTCATAACTTGCCTGCCGCTCGCATTAGTTACAGGAGTTTGAATTTGATTAAGCATGTCATCTATAGCGCGAAAGTTAGAAACAGCGTTATCGTTCCCAGATTGAAATGCTTTTGTAATGCTGCTTAAAGCTTGTGTGTTAAGAGGGATTGATTTGTCGTAAGACGAAGACATTAAATCCAATGCATCATCTACTGCGCTAAAAATACCCTTTCGTGCATCGTCTCTAGCTTTTCTGAGCTTTGCAAATTGCGAAGGAGCATACCAAGCTACATCCTCACCTAGCTCACTTGCAGCGTCACCTTTGATTCCCTCAAGAAACTTTGCTTTGTCGATCAACGCTTGGTTCGTATTGTTGTCAATACGACCTGTTACTTTGCCTGCGTTTTCAACAAACTTTTGACCGTAAGCTGCGGGCTTTGGAGCACCCATTGCTTCAAGAGATGGGATATAGTTACGATCTACAAGGCTTTCCATTCGAACTAAACGCTCATCAGCCAATTGCTCTGCTGGGCTTCTGCCACCAACGCGGCCTGCTACGTTCTTGCCAGCGCCTATTATGCCCCGTCCAGCGCCGATAATCGCTGCGCCTAACACTTCACCACCAGCGCCGATAGCGCCCTCTATGGCTACGTCACGAGCGACTTCACCCAAGTCTTGGGTCTGCACACCAAAGAACGACTCAAGGGCCTCTTCTAATGCCTGACCAGCCGCTGCACCAGCGCCTGCACCAGCTACAGCACCAAGCCCGAATGATGGCCCACCACCGATTATAGCGCCTGCTATAGAGCCAACAGTTTCTGGAGCAATCCCCGCAAAGTCAGAGAAGTCTCGCATGCTAAAACCCTCATCTTCGATAATGAGGTTCTTGCCGATAGGCTCCATGCCGCGAGCTTCTTGACCAGATTGCGTTAAAGCAAGCTGACCTGATGGATCACGCACATAGCCGTCTTCTCCTACCAGCCTTGATAAGATGGCCTCACGATCACCTTCTGTTTCGCCAAAAGACATAAGAGATCGGAGCTTGCCGTCTGCGCCTTTTGAGTAATCAAACCTCTCGCGGTCACGCCCTTGGCGTTCATCAACCAGTTCAGTAAGAGTTTTTCCTTTACCTAAAGTAGTAAAAGAAAGAGAGCCTATTAAATCCGCAACATCCTCGTTAGCGGCATCACTTTTTATGGCCCTGAACGCATCTAGCTTTTGCCTGTCGTTTAAAGCTCCAGACTTTATACCTCTGAACAGTGTTAGCTTGGTGCGGTCATCCATTATCTATCACCTCCAGAAAACTGCTTGCTTGCTAAGTAAATTTCAAGTTCCGCTTGTTCTTCTTCATTTAAAGGACCTCCTTGCAATCTGGATGCAATGTCTCTTCCTGAATATCTATCTAATGTGCTCAAAGCACCTAAAATAGACTGTTCTTTTTTAATGATAATGTCATTGAAGAGTTGGTTTAACTTGTATGTGATTTCATCAGCCGTACTACCAGCACGCAAATCACCTACGATTTGAGCAACCCTAGCGCGGTCTGCATCAGAAATTGTTTTACCCGCTTCACCTAAAATTTCTGGTGCGTTTTGTGCTTGCAGCTTATCTAAGATAAACTCAAGTTGTTGAGTTGGCGTTATGCCTTCTCTCATGTTGAAGCCAAGAGTTGAGGCCAATGAGTCCAACTTATCAACACCAAATCTAAAAATGTTTACGCCTTCGGCTAACCCCATTCCAGTGATGAATTGTTGTTTAGCTTTGTTAATGTCTCTAGCCGCACGAGACAGGCCCTCGTAAGCATCCTGACCAGTTCCCACAAGAAGGTTTTCTCTTCCAGATTGTGGCAACGCTCTCCATGTTTCGATGGTAAACATGTCTCCAGCGCCCTCTCCGAAAAGTTCAATTTTTCTTGGGGCTTTTGTGTCATAGTATTCTTTAGCTTCGGGAGTTTTCATTGCTTCAGAAACAATTGACCCCCACATTGATCCGGGCAATACGTCAAACTGTTCTCTGAATTTAGGGTCATTTCGCAAAGCGTTAAGCTCATATTTGCTTAACGACTCCAGCTTGCCTTTACCCTCACCAACACCAGCTAAGAATCCTTTAACATCATTAGATTTTGGAACGATGAAATAATCTGAACGCTCCATAGCTTTTTCTTTAGCGGCTCTTGCGGTTGCTTGATCCGCATTGCGCATCTCTAAAGCGTACTTGCCAGCCGCTCTGCTTTCCAAGTCAACTTTTCACGAGCTTTAATCAACTCTGGCATCGCGGCTTCTGAGGCTTGCCCCAAAACGGACATCATGCCACTAAAGCCTTTGCCGCCCATTTGGTTGTTCATCATGGCTGTGCCAGCCGCCATAAGCGCCGCACCAGCATTTATTTTTCCGGGGGCTTTTATGCCTGTGGCTCTAAAAAACTCATCTTTATAATCTTTTAAAGTACGAACTTCATTGGTTTCAGGACCTTTTCCACGAACACCGCTAATAAAATCTTCCATAGATGCAGCGAACAATTGTTCGGCTGCGTCTTGTTTAGCTGCGGTTGAATCAGCCACACTCATAGAGTTTAAACCACCTTGGCTATCTACAAGTTGTTTTTCCTTCAGTCTAAATTCTTCTGCTGCAAGACCGCGTTGTTTTTCTAGGAAATCCGCTCTTTCAGTTGGACCCTCAACCATTTCACCCCGACCCCCGACAGTTCCCAACTTGTCGATTTCTGCTTGTAGGTCCATTGCATCTGAAACACTTTTTGATTTACCCTCTCCAGTTGGATCAAACGTAAATATCTCTCCAGCCTCGTAATCATCTGGAACAAAATCTGGCAAACCCAAAGTAGGATCGTCATCAAAAATATCCACAAGATCAACGCCAGCTAACCGCGGATCGTTTTCTTTTATGGCTCCTGATCGAACGCCTTCTACAAGATCACTTGGAGATTCTAAATAATCAGTTACTCCAGATGCCATTTTTTCAGCGGCAAGCATAGGGTAATATTGAAACGGAGAAATTCCCGCAGGAGGAAGCAAATCCGCAATTCCTTGAGAAATCTGCTGACCTTTTGTTAAAGGAGCGGTGCGTCTTTGGATTTCTCGTTCGTAAGCGTCTGTTAAAGGATCAGCCATGTTTGCCTCTTACCCTGCCAATTGGTTAATGCCCTGCATGTTGGTGTACATTCCAACTCCTTGCATAAATGGGTCTGGGGTTGTTTGTGGTGTGCTCGTAAACTCACCGTACATTGATGCAGATGGGGAGCCTGTCAAGAATGTTTGACCGTAGCTATACGGAGCCAATGCTTGCTGGGTTGTATTAAGAACATTTTTGCGGCGCATGTCTTCAAGCTGTTGAGCATAGGCACGCTCCTTGCCACCAAGTTCATACATGAAGCCCATATCGGCAGGCTGCATTCCCGCGTATACACGCCCGATATCAGCGCCAGTTCCAGCTAATTGACCATATGCCTGACCAATATCAGCCTGCGCAGCACCCATTTGACCATAGGTTTGCCCAAGACCACCCGTAAGGCGTCCTGCCTCTAGGCTGCGCTTCTTTTCATCTTCCGCGGCACGAGCTTGCGCTTCCGCGCTAGATAGCCCCATGCTGCGATACATGTCAGCAGCTTTAAGCATACGATCTTCGCCAGACTCAAATGCCTGAGACTCCGCTCCTAGCTGAGTTGTGCCAAGCCTACCTAGCTCCTGACCTGCGGCAATTTGTCGCTTCTGACCGCTTTCATATGCAGACATGCCAAGCCTATTCATTGTATCGGCTACAGAGTTTGCAAGCTGCGCACCCGTTAAGCCTCTCGCCTTTCCATCTTCGAACGCTTTCTGGCGCAACTGCTCTTCAGTTTGCGAAAGACCAGCAGAAGTTGTTGCGGCTGCTAGGCCACGTTTAGCAGCGTCTTCAAATGATCTGGACTCAAGACTTGCGCCTGTTGCGCCTAACTGACCTGTAAGCCCAGATGCTTGTAAAGCACGCTTCCGCGCCGCTTCATCTGTAGCCATCGCATTAGCCATCGACTTATCATAGCCTTTAGACATTAAATTTGCGATTGTTCCTGCACGAGCTTCTTCTTGCGCTCTTTGGGTTTCTGCTATCTGAACGCCTGCACGAGAGCCGCCAAATGCGCCAGCACCCACAGCACGAGCAGCTTCTTGATTTCTAGCTTTAGCACCTTCACGAGCAATTCTCTCCATTGCGGAGTCAATTACTTTAGACTGGTAAGGGTCCATAAAAGCATCAGCAGCAGAAGATGGGTCAAACTTACCAAGTCCCTGCTCTGCCAATTCAAATGCACGCCCTGTGCCACGCTCAAATGCGTCACGAGCGCCGAATTCACCGCCAGCCGCCGAAGACAAAAGCATCACGAGCTTGCCCTAAACCGCCACTTTGAGAATATTCGCCCTGCGCACCACGCATGAGGCCACGACCTTCATCAAATCTGGATTCGTCTACATTGTACTGACCAAGGCCACCTTCCACAGCAGTTTGCGCACCGCTAAGAAGGGAATCAGCGCGACCTTGTGCATCAAAAAGTTTGAGTGCCTTTTCCAATATCATCACGAACACCTGATAATGCGGTATCGTAAATGCTCTTTGCATCGGTGCTGCCACGACCGCCCTCAAGGTACGTTTTTGCGTCTGGGAAGTAATCTGTAAGAGCCTTCCCTATATTTGTCTGACCAGTTTCAAGCGCACTCGCCGCATCGGGTAGATATCTAGGTGTGTCGGTTTCGTCAAAGAAATATGGATCGTAACGACCCATAAAATCGTCACGGCCTTTCTCTGTTGCGAATGTTGCGGCTACCGCATCTTGAATGTTAGTCGCGCCGGGAGTTAGGCTGACATCAACAACCTCACCAGTTTCAGGGTCAATTCTTTGTTCGCCTGCTTGAACATAATCTGGAATGTTAAAAATGGATGGATCATCGACCATACCACCTGTAAGCTGACCGATTAACGGATCGCCTGCTTCTAAAACTCGCGTCTCACCTGTTGCTGGATCGGTGTAACTATCGCCTGCTGCAAGGGGATTACCAAAGTATTTGGCGAGCAACGCCTCATCAATGTCCTCAATATACCCCGGACGTTTTTGTATTACCGTTTGTGTGCTGTCTGACATTAGGCTTTCCTCTCCAGCTTATCCATCATGCCGTACATTTGATTAATGCCTTGGTTCAAATCGCCGTTTCCAGCGCCTTTAACAGCATCACGGGTCATGACGAACTCTCCAGCAGTTAACATTGCTGGGACATCATCTTTAGTTCCTGAACCTTCTTCTGGCATAATCCCACCATCTCTTCGCGGGAAGAAAGTTGGACCACCTTTATTTAGCTCAATAAAGCTAGAGTCTGGGGATGGGTTGTTTGCAAGATATTGTTCGATTTGTTGCGCTGTGCCTGACGGTCGCCTTGTATTAGCCAACATAAGGCGATCTGGATTTCTTCTACGCTCTGCGTAGCTTTCGTTAAATCTACGCGCTACGGCCTCTTCGTCTGTTTCTGTATCATCTGGCGGGAATAGCATATCAAATACTTTAGACCCAAGGCCAAAGGCTAAAGACTCACCAATCGGTGTATTTAATATACGACCAAGCCCCTCATTTGGATTAGTACCAAGCAGTTCACCTATGCCCATGAGGTTTTCACCTCGTGTCACAGGTTTAGTTTTTTGTTTACTAGAAATAATAGCCTCAGTTAAGGCATCACCTGTTGGCCCACCAAACGCAGTTAAATCTGGACCCCCTACTTTCTCAACATCCATTCCAAATAAAGCGCCAAGACCAGAATCACCGCCTGACAAGTATCCTAAGCCGCCACCAGCCACGCCGCCGATTAAAGCATCTCGCAACGATGGCTTGCCTCCACTAAGCGCCTGCAATGCCACATTACTTATAGCACCTTGCACGATAGGATTGCTAAGAAAGCTACCGCCGCCACCACTCATAAGTTTACTGCCGTATTTTAAACCTTTTTAACAACTTGTCTAAGAAAAACTCAGGCTCACCAGTCACGGGATTGATGCTATTCTGTCCAGAACCTACGGTATAACGCAATGGATCAGCGCCAGCATCCGCGAATGCCATACCCAAACCGCGAGCAACTTGAGGGTTACTTTGCAATACTTCTTGTGGCACAACCATCTCGCCCGGAGCAACGTGCGCCATCATTGTATCACCGTTTCTACCGTATTGTGACATGCCTTGCATATTAAACCTCGTGACTTATGCCATTAAGTTACCAAATGTTCCTTAAAAATACTAGAGTGTACTACCAGAAATAGCTTCTGGAGACGTAACCCGAATATTTGTACTTCTTTTTTCTGATCCTGTCCAACTCTCACCGCAGTCGGGACAGTTGCCATCAGGATAACTAGCAACTTCTTCTGGCGTATCAACCGCGTTATCGCAGTTCACACAATGAACCATGTCTGTGCTACTTGAAGGTCGCCATGTAGACCCGTCTGGCATCGTAATTATACTATCGCTCATGATATTGTCACCGTCACTGAACCAATTTCTCCTGTTGCTTGCGACCCTCTTACATAAGGAGAATGCGTCACGGGAACGCGAAGTTGTCCTCCGTGATTAAATACTGCGCCATTCTCTAAGCCGCTGTCATCTGTTTGCAATGCTGTAAATACTGTAAAAGTATTACGACCTTCGCCGGGGTTTTGTATATTTTGCAGGTATGTGGAGTAAGACCGCAAAACTTCTGCAAAGTATTCTCTGCTATACTCATCTGGAGGTATCGGGAAGAATGGGAGGTTTAAATTCCTCGACATTATCTTCTCCCGTCAGGTCGGACTTCCACTCTTGGTGAGCCGAGCCTCCAAGCTATTCCAGTATCGTCAGATTCTATTCTAAAGGCAAACGATCTACCCCTAAGCCGAACAAATATTTGGTCTGTAAACTGTTCTACCGGGACAGACGCGGTTTTTGCCACAGAGCCAGAATCACTTTGTAGGTAATTTCCACCGGGAAATTTCGAACTTTTAAGGTCATAGTGGCGCTAGGTGTGGGATTAGAGGAGTCCCTAAACGTCATATCTGGGATCAATCTCTTCATGAATACAAATTGTTCGCCTTCGCCCAAATCCATTTGGCTACTTTCGATGTATGATGTAATGGCGCTCGCAGGAGATGTGCTTCCATCATCAAAGCCGACTTCATGTAAATACAAGTAATGATCTGATGAAGCGGCTATCGGCTCTGCGTTTACGCCGCGGTCTAGCCAAACGGTGCGAGCTAAAGTTCCGTAATACCAAACCTTTTGTTGATAGTTGTATGTTACATAGCTGTCGTTTTCGTTGCTTGAACTAGAAGGATAAAACCATGTGACTTCAGAAAACGCTGTATTTGTGGATGCAGTTACCTTTTCCAACTGATCGTTATTTATATTGCTAAATACATAATCACGAACGGAGCAAGGAAGCCTTTGTACCGCCCCCGCGTAAACATAAAACTCTTCAGCGCCCATCCAGAATACATTGTCTTCAACAGCGATTGCTGAAAGTGGGCTGGCAATCGTAATGTTCGTTGATATTTCATTAATGCCAAATGTAAAAGGCGGTCCTAGAAACTGCATCGCATGCATTGAAACGTCTGTGAAAACGAGAACCTGCTGTCTTGTTTCAATAGCTGTTACAATTTTAGAACCTGAGCCAATTCTTAAATCACCAGCAGTGTTTTCCGTCAAAGACTGCCATTGAGTAATATTTTCTTGATCAGAAAAGCGTATAAGTAAAGGGTCTTGAACACCCGGATTTGTTTCTGAATCGCATCCAAAAGCAATCACATGTCGATCACGATCAGAAACCAAAACTTGCTTCGCAATTATTGGAACTGTGTTTGCGCCAGCCAAACTCGCAAGCTCAACCGCTCTAGTCTCAAGCCCGTTTGTCCTGTCCCAGTAAAATATATCTCCGTCTCGCACGTTAATGATTAGGTCCTCACCGAAGTTATCGTGTGACCATATGCGAAGCGTTTGACCTGATGCAGTTAAAGTTGTGCTTTTACCCCATCCTGCCCTACCCCAAGTGCCAGCGCCCCATCCGTTACCAACGATAGTGGTGTCAAGCCCAGTATTAATTTGGTATGCGCCAACAATAGAACCACCACCGTTGCCGCTATCTGATGATGATGCAAAAACATATGTAGGGTTAAGACCCGTTGTGGTCGTAATGCTTGAAATCGCGCTTACAGTGCGAGCCTCTACTTGGTAACTGTTATCGTTTATTATAGCTGTTATTTGATATTCTTGGTTCAAAATATTTGCTGTAATGTTGCCTCCAAGTGTAGCTGCTCCTGAAAATGTTACAAAATCATTTTCTAAAGCCCCGTGATTTACATCAGCAACTATTAATGTCGCGCATAAAACTGCTTGAGCATCTGCATGAGATGCTGCTGTGGTATCATTTACCCCTCTTACACACCCAGTTAAGGTGCTCCCAGAAACAAGAGCATAAGTTATTATTTCGTCTTCGATCTTAATACGACCAGAAGTTGGGAAACCAGAGGTTGAGGTGAGCGTTATTGTCGTTTGAATAGCGTCAATAGCGCCATTAAGATCATTATCACTAGCTGAAAATGTTACATCGCCAGCCGCAGTTGTAACACGAAGTGGTGTAATGTCGTTATACCCACCACCTTCGTTTATGTAATACTTGAGGTGCGTACCAACACCAAGATAATTAGAGCCATCTAATGCAATCCACGGATGCAGCGCCCTACATGTGCCTAAAAAACTGGTTCCAGATTGCTTTATCCAACCGCCAATTTTTTCAGGATAACCAAAACGAAATCGCACCTTGTCCATGTCAAACCAACCACCTTCGTTGGTATAAGACGTAGTTTCACGGTTAATACCGGGTCGGAATTGAAGTTTGGTCAACGGCATTAGCAATCTCCTACTAGGGCGATTATACACATAATGAACAATTGTTCGAGTTATTCTTTTTTTGAAATAAACCGAACAATTAATCTATAAGCTCAAAATGAGGACCGTCAATAAATGGCCTGCGCCCCTGCGATCTACGAAGGTCAATATACGCATTCATAGCGTCTTCCATTGTGCCTTCCCATTTGCGAATGTCCATTGGGTACGGCATGTCAGGTGTACCCCATGCGGCCCCCCAGCAAATAGGAACGTTAAGCTGTGTTGCAGCTTCTTTGATTGCATCTGCAAGATCATCATAGACAGAGAGTTCCCAACTCGCCCTGCCATTTATGAAGGCCATGATATCGAAAGCCTTACCCTCAAGGTGCTTAGACTTCATGGTTTGGCTGGCACCTTTGGCAACAAGTTCCTTCTGCTGTTCAAGGTTCTCATGCCCTGAACCACCCCAAAGTCTGTCTTGGTCATGGTTATCGCCATCTTGACCACCGCCTGTAGGCGATCATCAATACCCTCAAGCCTATCAAGGCTGCGTCTGCTTAATTTAAACTCGCTCATGTTACTTCCTCTTAAAAAAGGCTTGCGCCCCGCGCACACCGAAACTGGCTGAAATTGCAATTCCAAGGCTGTAAAAATACCAGTCGGGAGCTTTGTTAAGCTGCTCAAACCCACGATCAACCCATCCTTCAGCGCCCGGAATCCAGCATAAAATCAATGGGATAGACAAAATAATTACGAACCATTCGTCTTTCCAGCTAGACTTGGCACCCTCTGCCATGATGCGCTCCCAGTCGGCAACGCTTGTTTCCTTCGACAATAATATCTGGGCTTTCGCCTTCGCCTCAGTCAGCTTTAGCTCCGCAGCGGCAGCGTTCTTATCAGCTTTACCTTGCAGCCATGATCCAGCAAGATTGGCTATCGGCCCTAATGCAGCGGTAAAGATACTCATTTCTCAGACCCCAGCCAAACGGCTATCGTTCCTGTCATGGCTCCGCTGACCACTGAAATCATTGCAGATTGCTGCGTTGACAATTCATCAAGCTCATTCCCCAATTTATTACCTTGATATACATCACCATCATGACGAACATCATAATACGCGGCATAAGCCGATATTGGAGAATCTTTTCAAAGGTATTAGCCATGTTACACCTCTATGTTTAGATTTGTTCCTTGCGGCCTATCCGCTGTTGTCTTGCGACCAAACCTATCATAACTTTCCTGTAAATCAAATCTCTGCTTTGCAAGAGCCTCTAAATGGCTGTGATTGGCTCTATGTTCTTTTTCTACACGTTGCTCTGATAAGTGAGTTTCTATACGCTCACGGCTTTGAGTTTGCTGGTGAATATCCGATTGCACGTTAAAAGGAGCAGCCCCTATACCACTTAGCCCGTCAGCCATTTGCCAACCGATCTACCCCCCAAATCATTGCGGCGGTTCCACCAACAAAAATCAAAACTCCTAAAGACAAAGAAATACCCCAAAACAATCTGTCTCTAGCAGCAGCTTTGGCTTCTAATGCTTCTTTCTGCCGTTTTCTTGCTTCGGCTTGCTCACGAACCACCAAATCCCACATGCCCGGTGGCCCATATAAGCGGCAATGGCTGCGAAGAGTTTCCATAGCTTCCTTGTGCGCCATCTTAGCTTGAGCAATGGCAAAGCCTTCTTCTTCACTGGAAGTAAGTCTTCCCAATGGCCCTTTATGTTTGCCTGATTCCGCAACAGCTATGTCGGCTTCTAGCTTTGCTAACTTTCCAAAATGAGGCATAAGACTGTTTACGTCTTTGCCAGCTTGAACGGCGCTACTAATGCCCCCCGCTATTTTAGTTACAGCGCCTGCTAAGGCTAAAACTTCTATCATGCTTCACGAAAGCTCCTTGGACAATAATAATCAGGATCAACGCGATAAACGCGCTTGTTATACATGCCGTCACATTGATAGTGACAGGCTTTATAAAACCAGCTTCCGTAGCCGTTTATGAATACATGCCCATATCCTATGAATACAAGCGTGCAAAGCATGTTATCGCTCCATTAAGCGATCTATTTTTTCTTCAAGGCGATCAAACCGCGTAACGATTTGGCTCATAGTTGAAGCACCGTCTAGTTTATTGACGTATTCCTTAGCCATTTCTTCTCTTGTTTTATTCAAAAGAATTTGAACGCGCCCAAGTTCAGCATGTTGAGCTTTTATCCACCAACCCAAACCACCGATTGCAGTGGTTAAGCCTAAGTTTATGAGCGCGTTCATTTCCATTATTCTGCTGCTACCTCTTGTGGGGCTTCTTCCAAAGATTTTGTCAGCATGTCCATAAAGGCTTGCTTGCCGACTTGCAGTTGGTCCAGATTAAACTGCGTTGATCCAATCTTACGGTCTAGGTCAGCAATATGGTTAATCATAACCTTTTGCTGATCTGTCAGTTGGTCTTCAGTGTAATCTGTGCCGTTGATCGAAATGGTTTTGTTTTTTTCTCAGCCATCGTGATCTCCTATGTTTGAGTTAAAATTAAGACCAAGGTACACCAGATGAGTCGCTTGCTGCGCGATCAATCTGACCTTGAACTTTGGCTGTGCGGTTGGCCTCAATGCGAGCTTTGGCTTCAGCGGCTGTTTCGTCGCCTTCGATCAAGCTGTTGTAGACCCAACCAAGCACAGTGGCTTCTGTTAGATCAGCGTATGGAACAAAGTCGGAACTTGATGCGTCATATGTACAACGCAGCTTGCCGCCTTCTGTGGCGCTATAGGATGGCGTACCATCGCTTTGTGCGACCAGCGACCAGTAGACGAGGAATACACCACCGTCTGAGTCTTTATGCGTCATGTCATTGACGCTCCATGTAGTTGTAATAGCCATTGTTTGTTTCTCCTTTATGGCTGGGGGTTATCCGTTCATCATCATCGTGCAAGTACAGTTACCGCCAGATGCATTTTGAATGGTTAAGGTATTGCTGCCGCTTTTTGAAAAAGCTAAATAGTTGGTTCCACTAATGTGTGACACCGCAGGGGTATGGTCTCCATCGTGGTAAAAGTTGAGCAAATACAAACCTGAAGCAGTTGCTGTTCCGTTTGAAGTGTTACGAGATGTAAGCACAAGCATACCCATACCCGTACTTCCAGCATTTACACTTATGCCTGTATCAGTAGCCGAACTGCTAACGCCCATAGTTCTTATGCCAAAGCCCCCAACTTGTAGGGGCGCACTTGTCATTTTTCCCAAGACGCCTGATGTACCAATCAAAACTCTGTCTTCGCCAGCATCTACAGTAAGCATATTAGCGTTGCTGTCACTCTCGACGCGGAAGTCTTGGTCTGCTCCGTCCTGATTTACTACAACGCTGCCTGTGCCAGATGCTTTTAACGACAAATTTGCATTCGTTGTTTTCGCACCAACTAGGTCAGCAAAAATCCCCGTAGAAGTAACTGCAACACTTTCTGTTCCACCCGCAGAAAAACCTAGTTGGTCTGATCCCCTTCTAAACATACCTGTATCGGGATCACTGTAAAATGTATGTGTAGGTGACGATGCTGAACCATTTGTTGTACCAACTGCTCCATTAACACTTAACATAACATCAGTATCAGGGGCCATCCCGACACCTAAAATGTCATTCCCCGCATCCACTCTAAGCATATTAGCGTTGTTGTCACTCTCAATGCGGAAGTCTACGTCCTTACTGTTTTGGTTGAACACCACCGAATTAAGAGGAATGAACGTCAGGGCAGAATGTGCGTTTGTACTGTCGTAAACAAAAAACTGCTCTAAGTTGTCAATACCCGCTGACCATTGATTATTTCCATTTTTATATTGAATTTGAGCAGTCGAGTCTGATGTTGTTTCAAAACGAAACTGAATGTCTCCAGAAGATTGCGCATGCATAAATGTCGATGGACTTGAGGTTCCGATCCCGATTCGATCAGTACCGCCATCCACAAACAGCATATTAGCGTTGTTGTTACTCTCGACGCGGAAGTCTACGTTTACGCTTTCATCATTAAAGACACTTTCACCACTAACGATATTTAAGCGGCTATTCTGGGTTCCGCTTGTCATGGTATTTATGGCAAACCTGCCTTGTTCACTAACGCCATCCGTTGGGCTTAGTAACTGATTTATAAGTCGCACATAGTCTATTACTTCGTCTGCGCTGTTTTTACCTTGAACTACAATTCTTCCAAGTTGATCATCAGCGGCAGGGCCACTTGAGGGACGGTTCAAGTACATAATTGGGCCTGTACCTGCACCATTATCTGCATGGATTAGCTCCATTGCCGCAGAATTTGTTGTACGAACAACAATGCCTTTAGTCGTTCCATCAACGTTCAACAAACCGCCACGATCAGTGGATGAACCAATATTTACATGATCATTCCCCGCATCCACAAACAGCATATTTGCGTTGCTGTTACTCTCAACACGGAAGTCTATGTCTGCTGAAGCTTCATTTATAATAACTTCACTTGCACTGCTTTTAAAAGTTGCAGCATTTCCAACAATTAAATCAATTTGATTAGTAGTAAATTCTAAATAAGTATCTGTATCTCCTGAATGTATTAATTTTTGAGGTATTATTACACTAGAATTAAACGTAGCCGCACCAGCCTCAGACATATCTAGTTGAAGTGCAGTTATTGTTGAACCACCATCATTGCCTTTGAAAACAATATCTCCGTCTGATACATGAGCTTGCATACGCATGGCTTGAGGAGATGAAGCATCAGAGTTTATAGAACCAAAAAGAGTGCCACCATTTTTAAACTGTATATCTCCATCATCTGCATCAAGAATAATATCACCAACTACGTCAAACGTTAGATTACCAGATGTATTAGATATAGTGGTAGCACCAGTAAGAGATATATTGCCACCAACAGTAAGGGTAGATGCCATATCTACAGCACCATCGATGTCCACCACATCTAGGTTGGTTGTACCGTCTACGTCTATGTCACCACTAATATCTAATGAAGCAAAGACAGAGGTGCCTGTGCCTGTGACAGTGCCACCAACACCTAAATTACCAGCAATGGTTACATTTGTTGTACCTGTTGGTATTTCTAAAACGTCAGCGTCAGCGTCATTCTTAATTGTAACATCGTTTGTTGAGCCTTGACCTGTTAAGATCAAACCTTCTGCCGCTGTGTAACCTATCGCTGCATTATCACCTGCGGCTGTGTCACCGTCTGGTTCAAACGTAGTAGCTGTAGCCACACTTGTAACATCAAGAGTGCCACCAACAACGGCGTTTCCTACAATGTTCAGAGCATCAAAATGTGCGTTGCTCATAACATTCGCGGCTACCGCTCCGCTTCCCGTACCATTGAAGAAAATTACAGCCGTTTTTCCGTTCGGAATCAAATAATCGTTTGAGGCGTTATATGTCCCTTGAAAAACAATTAAATCCTGCGTGTTCAGGCTATTGCGAATGTAGATTATTTTTTCCGCATCATTTGGCGTTAGTTGGTAATAAACAGTACCACCAAGGTCGGTCCCACTATATATCTCAACAAGCCTATTTCGACCATTAGAAGCAGTTCCATTCGTAATAGGCAAATCGTTGGGCGAACCGCTACTGGCTGCGCTGGATGCTGTAATTCTCACCTGACCGTCTAAAGCCGTGTCAATAAAAAGAGAGGTTGTCGTTTGTGGTATCGCCCCATGTGCCAGACTGTTCGCCTGTATCAATGAGTTCGATACCGTTATTTAATGTATATGAACTTGGCATGTTTTTATCCTATGCTGCTATGTCATCCCAGCCCGGAGTTTGAGACGGTGTTTCGTCACTCCATGCTGGGGTGGAAGATGGTGTTATGGGATTATACCCCGGATTTTGATTTGGAACAATACGTCCCCATACAAGTACCTGACCTACGCCACCTGTTGCGGCAACTCCTGTAACATTAACATCTGCATTTGCGTTAGTTTCTACGGCACCGACCTGACCAGTACCTGCAACTCCAGTGACGTTTACAAAAGTTTTTGTTTCAACAGTGACAGCGCCAACAGCGCCTGTGGCGGCTAATCCCGTAACAGGGGCATTCGCGTCTGCTTCTACTGTTATAGTGCCTACTGAAGCAGTCGCCTGCACACCAGAGACAGTAGTATTGGAGTCTGCTGTTATTGTAACCGCGCCAACGCTACCCGTTCCAGAAATGCCTGTTGGATTCACAAAGGCTGTTCCAGTTACGGTAACAGAGTCAACAGAACCCGTTGCTGCGCTACCCGTAACATTTACATTTGCGGCTGCAACAATCGTTACAGAACCAACTGATCCACTCGCTTGAAGGCCCGTTGCAGGAACATTAGCTTCTGCAACAACCGTTACAGAGCCAACATTACCTGTAGCACCAGCGTTTGTGATGGAGCCTTCATTCCAACCAAGCTGGCCCCATGTCCCTCGCCCCCAGCCAGATAAAGGGACAATAACATCTGCCATTAGGCTATCCGAATAATCGCGTTAGAAGCATCTGCTGTCGGGAATACTACGGTAAAGTCACCGTTAGTAGATGTTTTATCCGAACCAAAGTCCAGTACAACTGCGGCGGGATAGACAAGAGCACTTCCGCTCCAATATCCATTAGAGTAGTTGTAAATTAAAGCTCCACGCGCTGTAATCGTAGATGAAGACCACGTTGTATCAGCAAAATCTGTAAGAGCAGTTGTGCTAGATGACGTTGGAGTAACATTCGTAAGAGTATTGCCACCCGTAGAATAACCGTTCCCGTTAGCCACCTCGTTGGTGGTCCTATATACTGTCGTAGCAGCGTTAAAAGCATCGCCACTGTTTGTATAGAGAGCGATTTTGTAAACATCGCCAGAGAAAGTCGCCGTTATGTTTGTGCCTGCCGCTGTTGCTGCATCGCTCATTTCAAACGTAGTGCCATTGGTTATTGACGCTACTTTTGCGCCAGCAGGTATTCCTGTTCCAGAAATACGCATTCCAACGCGAATATTTGCGGTACTGTCCATTGTGACAGTTGCATCTGTATTTGTTGTATCCACTGTTGCATCAGTGAATGTTGCGTAAAAGTTGTGTAAGCCTTGAAGAAGCTCTTTCTTAAAGCTCGTACACATGAAGTTACCACTAAAGCTCATGTTACAATCTCCTTATGTTTAACATTTGTTCGGGTTAAGTTGCGCGTCATGTCTTTTCTCTTAAAATTAAACCAGTGCGATAAGCATCTGTAACCTCTTGAGACTCGCCAAAGTTTTTGACGCGGGACATGGCTTCAGTGAATCTCTGAGTGTAATTTTGAACCAAATCGGCTTCACCTTTCATAAAGGTATAAGCCTCAATCAGAGAGCCGTACAAAAGAGCCACAGACGCGTTTGTGCTCAACCATGTTGTGTTGTTATCGCCTACAGAAGTTAAACTGGCTGGACGATAGAAGTAATGAAGCTCCACAGCATAAGCTGCATCAGGCGTTGGGCCTAGTATGAAGTTGTCAATGTCAAATTGAGCGTAATAACGAGGAGCGCCAGTCGTAGCATTATTTGGATTAAAAGATTGAACAAAGTTTACGTCTTTAAAAAGAACAAACTCTTTGTTGTTTCCGTTTGTAAAACATAAGCTGTATGGGGCTAAATAATCACTAGGCAAGGCAAGATACTTAGCGTTTGTAGGGTCTGCCGCATACGAAGTTAACACACCAGATTGGTTTTTCCTAAAAACCTCTAGCTGGGCAATCTTCAGTATTCTCTCTTCAGTGTTTTTAATAAAGATATCAAGATTGTTCACAAAGGTTGTCTCTGTGTTTTCAGTGTAATCCTGAATAGCCGTTTTCAATTCTGCGTATGTAAAGCTCATGATGTTGTCACCGTTACGCTGCCAACGGACCCAGTGGCAAGCAAATTATTTGGAGTTAGGCCCTCATCGCCCTTAAAACCTACAGGATTCCAGCCCCATTGTATGTTGTTTTGTTGAGCAACATTTTGTTCAGGACGCGGATTACGCAATGCCTGTGGATCAGGGGTTGCACGAAGAGGATTTAGTTGCGGTTGTTTTGCCTCCCACTCATCTTTACCTACAAGAAGACCATTCCACTCTTTACGCATGTCTCTGAGCCGATAGCGAAAGCCAGATCGGTCAGATATTCCATATGCCCACTTTCCTGTGGCATACTTAGACATAACGATAATTCCTCAAGTCTGGGGCAACGCGGAAGGACGCACGATCACGATCCTCATCCATTGCGCGGTTCATTTCTTCTTCATAAATTCCTTTAAGCATCTGCAAGCGATCAGGAGCACGCTTTATGCTCATATAATACGCTAATCCAGCAGCTAACGCTGGGTAAAATCTAAAGGGTAATTGCAGGGTATTAACGTAGGTATCAGCATCATCTATGCGAACAAGAGCATTATATAAAACAACGTCTGTGCTATTATCGGGCAAAGGCCACATTTTTAAAGAAGGGTTTATTTGTCTATCTACAAAAAACTGCGTGGGTCGCCCAGTTGTGGATTTTGTAGGAATGTTAAGATATTCGTCTCTGCTGATGCGATCTAACGCATAATCAGTCCCGTCCCTACGCACGACAAGGGATAAGATGTCGATTACATCAGTGCCAAGATCAATATCACCATCGTTTTCTGTAACAGTAAAGTTGCGCTGGGCTATCGTCCACTGGTTCAATCCGCGGTTAGCCCAATCAGCAAACATAAGATTTAAGGAACGCTTTGCAGTCTTCAGATCATAACCTGTACGAACTTCCAAGCCGCAACGCTCAAAAGCCTCTTCGATGTAATCAGCTACATCTAGTTCAAAATCTTTGGACCCGGATACAGTCATTACTCTTCCTCGTGATACAGGTTATCGAATATTCTATTGACATCCAATGTATAGTCTAAATCGCTTTTTGAATAGTGTATATGTTGCGAAGGCTTAAAGTCTGGAGCGCCATTGCCTGTTTCAAACCATGCAGGATGCGTCACACGAACCCTGTTATTAGGCAATGCAACAATATTACCTGTCCAATTTCCCGCGTCCAAAAGCTGCAAAACATGACTTTGTTTATGCTGTGCGGGATCATCAGCAATCTCACTGTTTGTGTAATCTACAGTAAACAAATATTTTGCAGGATAAAAATCACCATCTATTTTAGCCATCCAAGGACACGGAGTTGTTCTATCCATAACATAGACAGAGTGGTCGTGAGACGAACAATCCCAAGGTTGAGCATCATACGTCTCCATTGGTTCAGGCCACTCTTCTAAGGGAATGTCACCAACAAGCGCAGTTATGGGCATACGCGCCCACATAGCTCCACCATGAACAGTATCTTCTTCTTCGTCTTCAGCCTCATTTCCTGTAAATATGACTTGAAAACTTAAACATCTGTTTGGAATAGTTGTCACGCCAATGACCATAGCGTGAAGAAATTCTCCGTGATAATCCTCATGATTATGAGTGTATTCACGGCGAACCCATGCCTTAAAATAAGGTATATTACTGTGCAAATAGGACATAATTTATGTTTTAACTATTTTATAACCTTTAGGAAGAGCAGCTTTTGCAGCAGCAAGTGATTTTTTTACCACCAGTAGCGCCACCTTTTTTCATCATGCGAGGACGCTTCATACCGCCTGCGGCTCCACCTTTCATCATCTTCTTGACTTTACCGCCGTTTCTATAACCTTTTTTTCTTCATAGCCATGATATTCTCCTTATGATTGAGTTACAGCGCCTTGTGTGCGCTTTCTTTTGCTGGACATAACCTTGCCGCAACCTCTTGCAACAGCAGTATTAGGTATGCTCTTGCCATTAAATTTACGCTTTGAAAAAGGCTCAATAACGCCACCTTCATTTTTATTCCGAACTTTAGCGCGTTTAGTATTTGATACTACAGTTTTACCCTTAGCACCTTCACGCTTTTTTTTCTTCGCTGTAGATGCTCGTTCTTTCTTGGATAAACTGTTTGCTTTACTTCTTGGCAAGCAACGATCTGGGTTCTTCTTATCCTTGGACGTACCACATTTACCTTTAATCTTACCGTCAGTACCGATACGGACCCAATCCTGTTTTACCCAATCTTTAAGAGCGCCCATTATTTCTTCTTCTTCTTTTTGCCCTTTGCGCCTTTGGCATAGTTAGGGTCTTTACAGTATTTAGAAGCTGCCATATTTGCATAAGCTGATGGATATGTGTCGAATGTTCTCTGCGCCCATGCTTTACCTTTAGGACAAATTTTACTGCCTTTAGATTTTTTTGAAGCAGCGCCGCCTTTTTTATAATACGTTAATCCTCTTGGGAGGCCATTTTTACTCTGAGGCGGTTTTGAAACTTGTTTTCTCATTTGACTACGACCTATTGCCATCTAACACTTCCACCGTTTTCTAGCTTGTCTCAAGCGGCTATTTGGGTCTTTTGCCGCTTTAGGAAACTTCTTCATTTGACCTGCTGAACGTGCGCAGTATGATTTACGCCGTTTGGCATCTTTACTGCCCTTTTTGACCTTTCCAGTCACAGCAGTCTTCAGCTTAGAGCCGGGGTTTTTACGTCTATATTCTTTCACACCAGCTTTAGTCATTCCCGCCCCTTTTTTTGTGGGGCGAAAATTCTTTTTATTGCGCTTCGGCATTTTATCAGAGCGTTTAGCCATACTCTTTCCGCATAGACATTATGATTGTGTAAGTATCTGCACTTGTGTGACCAACTGTTGTAAAAAGAACATCTCCGTCTTTACCACTTCCAGAATTGTTAACTAGGCCACCAAAAGCCGTATAGTCGTGATTGCCGCTTTGGTTTTCACCTAATTCTATACAAAATACGTTGGTAGTAGCATTCCACAGAATCTGAACCTTCATACCAATACA
>UEXL01000049.1_pt1 | contig 43898 bp, 80 predicted proteins | sample 1796671 | NCBI WGS metagenome assembly UEXL01 (sample SAMEA4772471, study PRJEB27181) | metagenome | reverse complement strand
GCCTTCAATATTATCTTGTGCTGTTGAAGCAGCACTCTGTTGCATTAATGCACCAATACCCATTGCCGTTCTAGCAGTATTTGCTGCTATAACTTTAACATAGTCGAGAATTTGATTTACTGGACTTGCACCACTTCTATCAGCCGTTACTGAACCTAAACGCTCATCCATTGATTTGAGTTGTCCTTCTTCATCAAACTGACCAGGCAAAATTCTTCCACCACCAGGTCCACCTGAGTCTTGAATCATTACGCCGTTTTTGTTGAGTTTTACGCCTGGGGGTGATGCTTTTTCACCTTGTTCATCACTTGTAGACTGGTCTGCTGGTGCTCTTACTTCTGCTTCTGGTTCTGGTGCAGATTTACCACCGCCAGTTAATCTTGTGCCGCCCCTATGACTCCGCCAGCAGCATCTGCCGCAATACCCGCCATTGTTGAACCGGCAGACATTACACCGCCTGCCATAGACATGGCGCCGCCTGCCAGAGCCGCAGCCCGCCAACTAGTCCTACTGCGCCCATCATTACTGCTGGTACTGCTAATAGTGGTAACATATTATCCTATTCCTTCAGCTGCTCGCTGTTTATTTTTCATTTTCTTCTTTTATCCAAGTAACTAACATATCAACATATATCTCCCTTTCCCATGGCATCATATTTTCTAAATCACTCAACGAGTAATTATGATGTTGCATTAGAGAAAAGTTTGTTGTGTAATAATTCTCTAATGAATCATGCGAAAGGGCTATCCGAAAAAATCGTTTAGTCCTGTCAATGTTACTTTACTTTCTTTCTTTGTTTTAGGATTCTTTACCGTAATCTCGTGTGTTAATTAGGCATAGTATCAAAAACTTTGTACATCTGAAATTGTGTTGTATTCATTTGTTCAACAAAATCTATTAGTTCTTTTTAGTTGAATCTTTTGCATCATAAACTTCTTCACCTTTCTTATCATATATCTTGTCAATACAAGAATAATCACATCTAACATATTTGCAGCATATATCGTCTATCTTATTTTCCAAATGAATCAATAGTTGGGTATTTCATAATAACACCCATCTCATCTGTTAATTCAATCTTGTTTGTGTGGTCATCAGTAACTTGTACTTCAATTTCATTTAAATCAACTTCAACATTAGCATAAGTTTTCATCATCAAGACATAATACTCTTAATGTAGAAACTTCACCAACAGACTTTGCTCTAATGTTTAAAAATATGTACTCAACATCAAACATAGGCATATTGCCTATCTTCATCTTATTAAAGGTACACTCATCAACAATATCTTTAACTGCACGAAGAATATCACTATTTTCGCCAGATTCCATTGCAATCAATAAAATCTTTTCTTCTTTTACCAAGAACGGACGATATTTATCTTCTCGTCTGTTGATGGTACTTAACTCATATGTTGGTACATCTATCTTGGGTAACGCCATAATTTATTCTCCTATTATATAAAATTATGTATTTCTTTTATTAATTCCTGTATTTTTATTGTTTGCCATCTTCTATATTGAAACTCAACGGGCAATAGTGCAACCTCATCTACAGTTGCATATGTATTCAATTTGTCCTACAGTCGCAGGATATACTTCTTCTACTTGTATTCCATATACTGTATTGCTTTTTGATATATTTCTCTTGTTGACTCTTTGCTAATGTAACTATTTCTTGTCTTCTTAAATATTCATTTCTCCAGTATAGTTATCTCATCAAAGGATTGCCTATCGTACATTGTTCCGCCTAATTGATAATAGACATTGACCAATATAGTTATCATAATAATTTAAATTATTTGTGATAGATTAACTGCTAAGTTTTGCCACGCCTCAAAAAGTCTTATAATCAAGATTTGGGTCTAAATAAAATGTAGCAGTAATAGTTTCATATGTATGTGCCCCAACATGTTTCTGCTAAGTCTTGTCCTTGTTTAACTGATATAGCTGTTAAATCTCTACCAGGCATTGTAATACTATTACAATACCTACATTTCGAGAAATTATCTAAACTAGAACCTTCTAAAACATTTTTATATTTTCAGGTGGAGTTATTCTAACTCATATTTTGATGGTCTAGCAAACCGTCTTTTAATATTGATGCTCTAAATTTGATTGCGCCTAATGTTGCCATATTATCTGTTTCCGAATGAACCGCCCTTGAATCGTGCAACTGGTAAAAATATACCGATTGCCATTTCGTTTGGCGGAATGTTTAAAAAGGATGACCTAACTTGACTAAACAGATAATGTTTTATACACAATCTGAAGAATCTATTGTTCTCTATGCCACCTGTTAAATTATATCGTGTGTTTCTATCAAAATTCTTATCACTTGCATACTTAGAAAGTTGTCTTAGAAATGTAACTCTCTGTGCCATAGGCAGATAGTGAAAGTTCAGTCCGTAGAACCCACCCTTTGCAGCCTGTAGTGGCAGAATCAAAGGAAACTTATCATAAAATGGTAATGTTGCCTTGTGTTTTGGGTCGTATGCAAACAGATTCATCACGCCATACTTAGGTCGTAATGTTGCCTTGCCTTGATTAATTAACGACCTTGCACCAGGTGTAGTCATTTTTGACTTCTTTCCTATACCAATCATATGATTTAGGACCCGTTGTCGTATCAAGAATCTTGTCGAATACTGTTTTTGCCATGCTACTATTTATACAGGTTTGTAGATAGTTATTAGTTCTTCTTTACCCTTAACTTTGATTTTATCTACTTCAACTGACTCGATATTTTCGAGTTGTTCCATCGTGTAACTAGAATATAGTGTAGGCGAATCTTTGAAATCGCCTCTGCCTGCCGTTGCCTCTAGTCGTGCAGCCAGATTAACTGCATCGCCGATAACTGAGAAGTCGAATCGTGTTGTACTACCCATGTTACCTACAATTGCAGTACCTGTATTCACGCCTGTGCCTACATTGATATCAGGTAGACCTCGTTCTTTGTATCGTTGTTTGAGTTCTAGTGTCTTTGCTTCTATTTCGATTGCAGACTTGACTGCCATCTCGGCATGATTAGGCATATCAATCGGTGCATTGAATACTGCCATGATACAGTCGCCCATAAACTTGTCTATCATACCACCATTGTTCAGTAGTATCGTTGTCATCTCGTCTAAGAATTCATTGACTAGTTCTACTAGACCTTCGGGGTCGTCTTTGTTCTTATAGAATTCTGATATAGGTGTGAACCCGATAATATCCATAAACAGAAATGACATCTCTCGTCTGTCGCCACCTAGTTTCAGTAAGTCAGGATTCTTCTGTAGAGCTGCAACTTGTCGTGGGTCAAGATAGTGTTCAAACTGTTTCTTGATTTGTTGTTTGAGTCTAAATTCTAGTATGAATCGATTGAATGTAGAATGAAACCCTACGATAAAGAATGTCAATAATGCCCATGTAATGTCTACTAGAACCAGTTGTGTCGTAAACATGTGTTGAAAATAATATACGCCAGAACCGAAGATACCAATCAATGAGAGACCGATTACCCAGTATGGCAGAAATCTCGTTATCAGTATAATTGCAATGCCTAATAGAAGTCCTGCTAACAGTTCTAATAGTTCATCATATCGTTTGATTGTTTCGCCATCAAGTATCGTCTGTAGTGTCTGTGCAGATATCACATAGTCGTATTGTTCGCCAGTCGGTGTTGCAATGACACCACCTAGTCCTTCTGCCGTCATAGCAATAATGACTGTCGTTCCTGCAAGTTCATCAAAGTTATCTGCACTCGCAGAGATTGTCTTAAATTCTTTATTCCATCGTACCCAGACTCTTGCATTTGTGTCTGTGTTGATTGTTGCATATGCAGGCACTCTCATTGCAATGATGCCTGATTCGTCTGCCTTGACCTGATATGACGGGTCGCCAACTGCAACTCGTATTGTTTCGATTGCCATGTTCGGGTAGACTTCTTCACCTATCTTCATCAATAGTGGCACTCGTCTGACAACACCATCAATCTCAGGTGCAGTATTGATAACGCCCACGCCAGATGTACACTCTGCAAGTTTAGGTAATGGTCCGACCATGCCAGGCCATTCAAACAGATATGGTAGTGGGTCGCCTATCTTTGCAACACCTCGTGGTACTGCATTACTCGTAGTCTTTTGTGTTGTGCCTGTTTGTGCAATGACTGTGCCGTATGTTAGTGTTTCACAGAACGCATCATCGCCACCCATTCTATCTTCTTCACTAAACAGAAGTGGCATCACAATGATACCTGTTTGTGCGTTTCTTAGATTGAGTATGAGGTCGGCAAGTACATCTCGTTTCCACGGCCATTGACCGTACTTTTCGATTGCCTGTTCGTCTATGGTAACTATTGATACTGATTCAGAAGGTGTCTTTACTTCGTTCTGTAGTACATAGTCAAATGATTTGAGTCGTAGTATTTCTTTGCCCACGGGTCTTGAAGTCCTATATAAGTTAAAACTATAAGTGTAACAAATGCTATAGACCAGTGTGATAATATTTTCTTCATAGTACTATTTAGTATTGGCGTCAGCAGCTAGTTTCTTTGCAAATTGCATCGCTGTCATGCCACCAGAGTAAATGACTTCTCTAGGCAGTTCTTTTATTTTTAGTTCAACATCTTTAATTAACTTTTCAAACTTCGACTTCTCAGCACAAGGCATTCTCAGTTGATTGTTTATGTTAGTATAGTTTATTAAAAGAAGTTCTAGTGTTTTTCTATTCATATTAGTTTTGGGTTACTGTTGCCGAGCAACTGGTTTGTGTACAGTTTTGATGTAGATAATAGTTTTGAGCTGTACTACTATCCTGTGTTAAGTTTAGTGTGGTATTATTACCACTTAGATTTAATTCAGCGTTATGATTACCACTTCCGTCTTGTGTTACATCTATTGTATGACCATCTGTTAGTGTAGCGTCTAAGAAGTGATTGCCTGTTCCTTTCTGGTCTACAGTAACATTATTACTGCCATCAATATCTAAGAATAATGTCTTATCTCCTGTTTCTGTTTGGTCAATATCTAAAACATTACTACTACCGATAATTTTAATATCAGCAAAATGTTCACCATTATTATTTAAATGTGTTTGATTTAAGTTAAGAGTATTTGAAGCACCTGTTATATCAATCAATGCACTTTGATTTAGGTTCTGTGTAATATCAACATCATTTGAATTACCATCAATATCTATTCCTATAATGTTATTATTATTTGTTTGTGTAATAGTTAATTCAATATTATCGCCAGTCAATTGACCAGCCGCTGTTAAGTCTGGACCAATGACTAAGTTATCATCGCCGTCTTGTGTTATATTTAATTGAATGCCAGTACCACTCTGATTAATATAAATTTTGTTATTATTCTGAGTTGTTGCTTGAGTGTTAGTAACTTTTGTTTGTTGAGTAGAAGTTATTCCTGCTGTAGATGAAGTTAATATACCTTCTTCTGTAAGTGTTTGTTGTAAAAAGGCATATGCTCGTGTCATCCAAGCAGCAGTAGTATTATTAAACTGTGTTTGGTCAAGTGTTACAAGTAATCTACCACCATTGCTACCGTAACTATAAGCTGCCCATGATTTATATTGATGTGTGCCTTTGAGTTATTAGAACCTAATGCAGTACCACCACTATTCATTGAGAATAAATTTCTTGTTACCCAATAACCAGATGTTGCATCACCAGAATATTGAGTACCGTTAGCATAAGAAACAAAGTTTGCATCAATTAAGTACTGTAATTGTACCAACAGATAATTTAGATTCGATTAACTGTTCAATGTTGCCTGTTCTATTGCCATCATTATCTCCGTTACCTGCAATTAAAACTGTACCACCATTTCCAATATAGGTTTCATATGCTGTTTTACATGTACTACCACAGTTAGAACTGCCTGCAACATTTATATGTAAATCTTTACTACTAAAATCATTTATGTTTATCGAACCACTATTTGTACCAGTAACAGTAAATCCCATATCTTCAAGTTGGTCTTCCATTTCACTATACAAATTACTATCGGTATAACTAATGTGTACTGTGGCCGCCATCACAGACCCAGCCATAAAAAATACTGGAATGTATATTAGTAGTAATAGTAATATGCTACTGACTTTGAATAATAGTGATTTCACTTTCTATTCCCCCTAATTCAAAATCTATCAGTTCAAAATCGCCCATTTGTATATTCATCATGTAACTGTTTTCTTGTTCAAGTATATATTCAACAACACTACCACTTGCAGCTTCTCTATGCCAGTACCATTGTGGTTCTTGGTCTAGTATTGTGATGCCTGTTTCTTTATCTTTACCTAATTTAAAATCATATGCACTTTCTTCTTGTCAAATTCAGAACGCATCTGTAATGCCAACTGACGATTCAGTTGTTCAAGAATATCGGCCAAGAAGTTCTGGTCTAAGAAATCAATGTCAAGCATTGATACTGCATCATCTTCTACTTCTTCAAGATAGTCTACTTCTAGTTCGTCAAACTTTAGAAAGTCAATGTCAAGTGCAGTCGCAACCTTATTTAATTCTGACTCTTGTATTGCCTCTACAATCTCTCTTGGTTTAGATATGATGAGTAGGTTGTTGATAAGCGATTCTTCTAGGTCTACAATGACTGGTTTTAGTGGTCTGCTTGAAATAGTGTCTACAACAGTCGCCTGAAACGCCTGATTCATTATTACCATGCCTGCATCAGACTCAACCGATATTTCACCTACGAAACAGTTGCCATTTGTATCACATGATGGCAATAGAATGATAGTAGAACTACCCACTTCGTCTATCGTCATTGAGAAATCTGTACCACGAACACCGATTGTAGCAGTCGGTGTTTTTATTTGTACTTCTGTTGGACTTGTCTTTGCGATTTGACCTGAGGCATATCGTACTGTGCCTAGAGCCGCTTTAAGTGATAGAGAACCTGTCTTTGTATTTGGGTCGTAGACAAACTCGTCAATGATAAGTTTAGAATGTTGAGTAACATCTACTCGTGTGTCATCAATAAAACCAATTGCAACTTTACCTTTACCTGTCTTAACAGTATCATACTGAAATATATCTAAATCTTTTTCGGCATCAACATCTTCACCATCCGTTCTTTCGATATTGGCATTACCTTCATGTAAGATAACATCGCCAATGATACTAGCGAATGATGAAAATGTTAAACACCATAATATAATAAAAAGTCGCACATTAATCTCGTTGAATAATATCTACATTCGCCGAAGCACCATTTACTGTTAGTGTTAGTATATCACCACTTCCGCCTGTCTGTAAGATAACATAGTCTGCACTTGCACCATCATGGTGTAAGTTAATTGTACTTGCATTGTCTTGGTCGATATCAGCCGTGAAACTTGCACCATTTGCATCCATGTTGACTGTACCTGTACTTGTTTGTTCTATACTGACATTCGCACTTGCACCATCTTGGTCTAAGTTAATTGTACCTGTAGTTGTTTGGTCAATATCAAATGTACCACCAGCGCCATCTAAACCATTTGAAGTTTGTCCAAGAATAGTTCCGTCTGTGTTGAATACTGCATGACCTGTCTGATTAATATTAACTGTCTTAACAGCACTTGATGTACTTCCAGTAGTCGTTAATGTTACTGTACCACCAGCAGTTTGTGTAATGTCAATGTTTTGTGAATCACCAGTTGTAACTACTGTCGCCGAGTTATCATAAGAACCCGATTGTACAACATCAACATCTGCCGTGATACCAGTTTGTGTCATAATTAAAGTATGACCTGCAACATCACCATTGTCGTCAATATTGATTAGATAGTTATTTGAATCGCCAGCAATGTCTAATCTTAATATTGCACTTGTGCCATCAATAGAAGCATTAACAACAGTACTATCCGTGCCTGAAGCACCAGTAATATCAATATCAGCATTATCGCCAGACTTTGAACTAGCAAGACCGACATCTATATCAATGTCTTGTGAGTTACCAGATGTAAAACTAATTACAGCATTCACATCATCACAACCTGAAGTAGCGCCTGCACTATCACAGTTGAAATCTATGTTGTTACTATTGCCCGTTGTATAAAACACACCCGTAAAATTATCGCCTTCGATATCAAAGGTGATTATATTACTATTACCGACTTGGTCTATATTAAAATTTGTTGCACTGCCAGAGGCTGTAGAAGCTGTAGTCGAATTACCTATCATATTTCCATCGCCGTCTTGTAATACATCAAATACTAAAGAAGCACCTGCTTGTGTTACATATATTTTATTTGTTGCCATCGCTGACACACTCATCAGAAACATAATAAAGAAAGTTGTAAATCTCAAAATTACTCTCCTTGTTTCTCCGAAATTGGATGTTTTGGTACCCAGTCGTCAAGTTTTATATCAGATTGAGCTATATTTATATCTTTATCTTCTGCTATTACAGGTTCTGCCCATTCCCATAGACCTATCTCTTTACCTTCATATAGCATTTGCAAGACTGCATATTCAATTGCAGTACGAATCGCATAATTCACCGGTTCGTTAGCTGCATTACCAGATTCTATCTCTAATGCTCGTGTTCCTAAATCTAAAAATCTAAACACATCTGCACCGTTACTGGTACTTGCAATTGTTTTCGTTGCTGATACAGTTAGTAAAATCTCGCCTGTCTGTACTGCAACGAGTCTGAGTGAAACGGTTACTTGGTCTGTTCTATATTGGTCGTTTGCACCTAAACCAAGAAATCTCGCACCTGCCCCACCAGATGTTGTATTCGTATCATAACCAACAATACCGCCCTCTAATATTAGACCGGCAAACAACATAGGTGATAAACTGTCTGTTGCTACTGAACCATCATATAGTTCTCTTGTACTTCTAATCAACTGTCGTTCTTTGACTAAGTTGTCTAAACTCGCCCTCTCAACAACTGAAAACCAATCGCCATTGCCAACTGCCATGAGTGATTGTATTACCCAAACATCAGCACCTTGTGATACGGCCGTTGATAGTCCAACTTGTTTTCTTTGACCTGTTTCGTCAGGGAAAGAATAGACTGCAACTGTAATCTTTACTGGATTGCCTGAACCATCTGTTGGTTGATTTATTAGTGAAGGCATCTCATGTAACAATTCTTTTGTTGGTGTGCCTTGAACGAAAGGCATTTCTCCTTCTATCGCCTTTGTGTTCTGTACCGAACAGGCACCCACCATACAAGATAATAATGCTATCGCCAAATATTCCATATTAATCACCTAAAATTTAAAGTCGCCAACGGGTACAATCAATTGTGTTATAGTACCGCTAGCATCAGTAACAGTTAATGTAATTGTTTCTGCTGTTTCATCTTTTGCCCAATAGACTGTTGAACCATCAGGTAAAGTTGCTGTGCCACTCAATGGACACTCTACTTCGGTTGTATCTGTATCTTCAGTACAGTTTGTACCAAACATATTATCAACCATCTGTTTAGATAAGTTTGCAAATATACGACTTTCAACATTCGTTACAAACTTTGCAAGAGTTGTGTTCTTAGCATCTCTAGCCTCTTTAGCAGCGGCTGAGATTAAGTCGTCTTTTACTGATTCTTTCTATTGTATTGAAGTTGTTCTATTGATAGCACATGACTAGAATATCCTTCGCCACTAAAAGACGGGTTACTAAAATCAAAGGTTAGATTACTTGATATAACCTGAGTACTATAAACAATCAATACACATAAAATTGTTTTGATTAGTGTTTTCATACTACTATTTATAAGAGTTTAGACCATAAAAAAGGGGACCGAAGCCCCCTTTCGTGTTACTGTTTAACTTAGTCCTTCTTCCAAAGTGACCATAAGATTGCGATTGTAACTAATCCTACTAAACCTTCGTTACCTAGGCTTGCTACTATGCTAGAGATGTTATCGATAACACCTAAAGATAAGAATGGTACATTTGCACCAAATACTACTTCAAGTGCTACTGATAAACCAATTAGTTGTACAGCGACCGTAGTAATATTACCTATCGTATCCGTTATATTTTTCCACATAAATTTTCTCCTTTTATGTTGTTGTTGTTTTGATATCTCAAACTTCATTCATAATCAGTAGTAATATTTAGACAAAAATGGGGTTAGAAAACAACTTTCTAACCCCAAAGTAGTGAAAACAGATGGAGAGATTACTCGTCCTCTTCTGCTAACTTACTGAAATAACTCAAAGTTTCGTCTGAATCATCATCTTCAGTTATTGGAGCAGGTGTCGGGGAACTTACTGTTTCTGCTACAACTGGTTCTACTTTCGGAGCTGCAGGTGGGATAGCAACATCTTCAGCAGTACCAGTATTCCTAACGCCAGATAGAACTTTGTCAAGTTTGCTTTAACTCATCATATGATTTAAAGTTTTCGTCTGCAAGAAATGGTTTTAATGGAAATTGTTTATTCCATATTTCTTCAATTGCCTCGTCATTAGGTGCAATAGCAGTTTTACTATCGAACTCTGACTTGTCATAATTCCAATAACCATCAACTTTTCTGATTTTCAGTTTAAAGTTTGCACCTTCCCAAAAGTCAAATGGGTTGATTGGCGTTTCATCTTCAAACTCAGGTTTCATCGCTTCAGTAATCTTATCAAAGATTTTCTTACCGAATTTATATAGTTTTACTTGACCTTCGTTTTCAGGATGTTTAGGGTCACTCACAATCAGAATATTTGCATAGTAAGATAACTTGCGTTTTCTCTTACGAGCAATTTCTTTGTCTGCCTCAACACCAGAATTCCATAGTAAACTGTTAGATTCACTAATCGGACATTTCTTGTTGATTGTAGTCAAACTGTTTTCAATTAACCAACCGCCTGGGCCTTGAAACGCATGTGACCATAATCTTGCCCATGGCAAATCTTCACCTGATACTGCTGGTAAGAAACGAAAAACAGCATACCCATTACCAGACTTATCTAGTTCTGGTTTCCAGAATCTATCGTCTTGATATGAGTTTGATTGTTTTTGTGGTTCTGCAACCTTTGATAGTTCACCCATTAGGGTGTCTAAGTTGTTTGAGCGTTTTAACGCTGATAGACTTGATGTCATATATTTCTCCGTATTATTGTATTTGTATGATTATTGTATCGTTCTGTGCTGTATATGTCGCACCTTTATATTTATAACAAAAATATGCCTTGTTTTACTGACATATGTACTATTATACTATAAACTGTTGCCTTTGTCAAGCGTTTCCTTAATATAATGCTGTTCCTATATTACTGGCAATAGACAAAAAAAGATTAAATATCAGTCCTATTGCCTAAATTATTCTCTCCTTTGTACTTGACCAGGTTTATATAGATTACAGTTATAAGACATAGTTCGTCTTACTTCATCTGTACCATTAAATGGGTAGACACCATGTAACATTGTGTATGGGAATATGTAAAGGTCGCCCACTTGTGCATCTACTCTTAGTTGTGATATAGAAAGTGGGTCTTGTTGACCACCATTAAATTCTAGTCTGCCATTTGCTGGTGTATCTTCTCTTGAAAATTCTTTACCATATGTCTTTGGTCTTTTTTAAAACTAACACAGATGACATTCCTAAGTCGGTCATTGTACTTGTATGCCAATGAAAGGGGTTGTATTCGCCAGCCTTCATATCGTTTATCCATGCATTTTCTAAATCAATGTGCCAGAATGGTTTTTGTATTGAGTGTAGATATTGTTGAAAACACATTCTAAAAGCACTTTTGTCATCATCAGACAATATATCTGTTACTTTAAATTCATTTGCAATCTTGCCAGCAAGGTGTTCGTTGTGTGCTGGTAAATCTTTTGCTTTGTCATAAGCATTATTGATGCCGACTATCATATGTTTCGGCATTGTAAATTTACAAATCATAGAACCTAAAAGATACTGTTGCATTTGTATGTCGTGTTCTTTTGGTTTTGGTGCAAATGTTTTTTTCAAATCTGCCATTATATCTCCTTTACTTTTTTTCTCAATGTTATCTTAAATCTAGGTGTATCAAATTTTAAAAAAGGTTTGTATCTTATCATTCTGTCGTGCAACTTCGGCCACAATACTGTTTCCATTATATCTTTGTCTAGTCGTTTTGCAAAAGAAAGTATATCTTCTAGTATCACAAATGTTTCAACACTTATCTTTTTAGAAAGAACCATCTTTATTATGGGTGGGTGTTGCCCGTCATGTGATGTGAATATGTCGTCAAACTCTATATCGTTTGCAATCATTCTTTCTAAGATGTAATCTATATCTTGTTCATAATAATAATGTAATGATTCTATTCTCTTAGACCACTCTTTATAACTTTCGTCACCAGTTGAGCCAATAATATCGCCAACCCATAGATTAGAATTATTGACAAAGTTACTAACAAAGTAATCGACCACAGTAGTGCTGTTATAAGTGCGACTAAGTTTGTGAAAAAAAAATATCTGTCCCTTCTTTTAGTGAAGGTTTCAAGTTTTGCAGTTGTTCGTCCGCCGTGTCTATGAAAGTCGTAACTTCTGTTTTTGCTTGTGAAATGTAATTTGATTGCCAAATAGACTTTATATACTTCAAAACCATTCATTCTCCTTATATAGGAAGTTGTGGCACCTTTCTGTATTTAACAGATTAAGGTTTTGTGCCTCATAAGTCAACTTCTCTTTGAGTCCTTTGTTTACTAGTTTCTTAGAATCGCTCGGGTCGATTCCGTTCTTTTCGCAATAGTGAAGAATAGCATCAATGTAACTCATCTTTTAGTCTTAACTAATTCTTCTATTAGTATTGCAAACTTGTTGGGCGTGATTATCATTTTCATATTTTAATCTCATCTAAGTTTATATATTTCACATTCTTGCAATCTTTCAATTCTTTCTGCTCAACAGCATTTACTTTGTAAAACTTTGTGTCTTTAAATGTGTTGAATATGTTCTTATCTTCTTTACCATGTCCAGTAAGGTACACTTCTTTAAAAAATCTTTTCATATTATTGCCTTGAGTTAGTGCCAGTTTGGGTTAGAAGGTACTGGCAACCCCCTTAGCAACTTATGCTGCTAAAGCGTACTGGTTAGAGTTTGCTTTTATTTTAGTTTTAAGTCTTAGGACTATCCTCTCTTGTAATCTTTCAATAGCCATGTCGAACACCTTTTCATCCCCACAAAATATTTTAGGGATGACCAAAATACTTTGGTGGAGATGTTGGGAATCGAACCCAAGTCCATAACCTTTACTCCATTACCGTCAACAAGAATTCTTATCATCGCCTTGGCACTAGTCGTTCTGACGCTTCGCCCAAGACGGGTTGAGCAGATTGCATATCGTACTCTGCCCAAAATTCATCTATCGCTGGTTGCAATAAATCTATATAATCTTTTTGTCTTTCACAAAAGTCTGTACACCACCATCTTCACAAACGATTAGTACAGCAATCTGGTCAATTGCACGACCATATCTTTCTTCAAACATCTCACAATAGGCAGTACATTGAATGAAATAGTTTTCAATCCATTCTTCTTTCTTTTCTTTTGTAGATGTTTTAAAATCTATAACAGTTAGTTTGCCATCATACTCAGCGATACAGTCAACTCGACCTGCAATACCCCACCTATCACTATACAAACCAACTTCTTGTGCAACAATATTATTTATATTATCGAGTTCTGGCTTCAACAAAAGTAAACATAGCAAGTGGTAGTACCTCTTGATTGCCTAGTTCTTCATTGTTTAGATAGTTTTCACAAAGTTCGTGAACAGCAGTACCTCGTCTGGCAGCAGTTCTCATTATCTGATTAGCAACAGCTTCGCCGACTCTCTGACGCCATGCATTGATACCTTCTTTCGCTCTGCCACTAAGAACAGTTGTGATAGATGGATACTTATGGCCGTCTGGCGTTACATAGAATCGTTTCTTGTTGATTGTTTCTGTATACACTTCTTTTACAGAACTCTCTGGTAAGGGGTCGTGTGTAAATGTTTTCATTTCAAATTTGCTTTTCATCAAAGCATTTAAAGCATCACTCATTATAATGCCTCATACAGTTCTTCAACAAGCGCCTTTTTAGTTTTGCGTTTGTCTAATTCAATACCATGGTCACGACCGACTAATTCTAATTCTGATTTAGTCATTGCGTTAAGTTCGTCTTTTGCAAACTTCACACAGTCTTTACCGCCAGGGTTAAACATACATTTAAAAGTGTGTATGCACTTGCCGATAAAACTTTTTTGGTTTATCAGTCGTTAATAGTTTTGATTTGTCAATAGCTTTTGCCATGTCTTTCTCCTTTCTTAATATATTAGATATATTATATCAGGTTACAAAGATTTGTCAAGCGTTATCCTCTAGTTATTTCTACTATTTTTGAGTTGTGCTTCGATTACTTCTGCACGATTTGGCCAATGAATATAGGCCTCAGGTGATTTGGCAAGTTTAACAAGTAATGGGATGATTAGTTTCTCTAACTGTTGAAACTTTTCTTTTTGAATTTTGCCAAGATTGTCTTTTCTCAAATCGTACTCATCGTCCATTTGTGATTTTGCAATCTCTAATTCAACCTCATGTTTATCATCAATCTTACCAGATGCTGTTGATACTTCTCTAAGTATCTTGTCTAGTTTAGTTTCTAACCTTGATATAATTTCACCAGATACTGCTTTACCAACACCATCAGCAGTCTGTTGAACTACTTGTTGTGTTGCCTTTGTGTCTGCGACTGTTTGGTCTGAAGGTTTACTTGAAACTCCTGTGAAGCCCCAATCACCACCAGTATCAAACCCGTCTAAAAAATCAAAATCTGCCATAGCGTTCTCCTTGTATACTACTATTTATACGATTGGCATATTATTTAATTGGGTTCTGTTTTGCCATTCTGCGTTTGGCAAGTGTCTTGTGTTTCTCTCTGACTTGATTGACCTTTATGTCTGTGATACTGGTCTTACCGTATTGTTTGTTAAGTTCACTAGAGGATGTGCCTCTGATATTTTAGCAAGTGTTTCTTTCCAACCATCATCAGTCTTAGCATCAATGTTATCACCTTGACCGCCGACTAGTTTACTGTCTTGATTATAATCTCAGCGTTGTTTTCTTCTTTGTATGTGTCGAGTTCAGACATTCGCATATCTTTTTCCCACTCAACGCCTGTAGTTTTGTTTCTGAATATGTATGTTGGCATTTTATTTTTTAATTTTAGCTAATAATTGTTCTTCTGTTTCGACTCTATCGGGGTCAGGTAGACAGACATCTACTGGACAAACTTCAACACATTGTGGTGTATCAAAATGGCCAACGCACTCGGTACATAAATCTCCGTCAATGACATATACCTCACTCCACTTTGGGTGACCCATCGGATAGTTCTCGCCAAAGTATATAGCATCATTAGGACATTCTGGTACACAGACATCACAATTAATACATTCCTCTGTTATTAATAAGGACATTCGACCGCTTCAGCAAACCACTTTGGTGTGGTTGTTTTCCATGTTGCGAAACTTTTCTTATACTTTATATAGTAATCTCGATAAGCAGTAATACTATCGATATTTTTCACATCATCAGGCATTGCTTGTAGCGGTTGTGTAAACGGTACATTAGGAATATTTTCTGGCACTTCTCTGAGTATGCCTTTCAACTTGACAAACGACATATGGTCTTTGCCATATCGAATCTGAAACTCTTTGTGTAAACAACACCACATATCATACAACCACTCGTAGTTCTCTTTACTTTGTCGAAGCCATATGTTACTAGGGTGATTGACATGACAAGATTTGTAGAGGTAATGGTCTCGTCTTGGGTGGTCGTATGTTTTCATTGTACGATTTGCCTTGTTCAGACGAATAACTTCTTTGCCGTCAAGAACTCGGTGTGCAGTAGACATTAGTTGAGCATACTCAACCATCATTTTACTGCTGTGTTTGTCAAGGTGCATCTCAGCACAAACTTTTGGGTCTTTGTCTAGGTAAAATATATTCATTCTTCTGTTTCTCTCTCCTTAGGTCGCATACAATCTGGGAATATCTTTAATGGTTCTTGTTCTGTCCATATCAGTTCTGGTTTTTCAAGTCCATGTTCTATATAGTCTGCCCACTTTATTACTTTGACTGTGCCGTCACCTTGTGGAATTCTGTATTCGCTATTCATACAAGTATTATACTATTATTTGAAGGTTTTGTCAAGCGATTATAGGTCATAAACTCCTCTTATGTTGTTTTTAATTACTGAACGAACTAAAGGAATATAGTTCGGGTCCGTTGCATATGAATCAAGCGTCATTGCCAACTCCATACCGTCTGGTATTACTCCGTCATTAAGATGTCGTTGTCTTAAATTTCTAAACGCCTCATAAGCCCAAACTTCGTTTATGATTCTTACATAATATTCTACACTATCACATTTGCTAGCAAATACTTTGACGCCCCAACCAGGCCAGTTTGTAAGTGTTTTTGGTAACATGTAGTTATCATCTTTGTTAAAAGTTCTAATGCCAAAAAGATTGTTGGCTTCATTTGCAAATCGACTATCACCCCAACCAGTTTCAACAACTGCCTGTGCTACAATCAATTCGTTTGGCACTTGCTTCTCGATTGATATATCTTTGTATAGATGTTCAATACACGAATTAAGTGAGTAAACAAATAAAGGTTTTGTTTTTGTTATGATAGTTGGTTTATCAACTGTCTTTGCTTCAGATGTAAAAGCAAAAAATGCTACTGCCAAGATACATGCAGTAAAGATATGTATAGCAGTTATTTCAATGTTTTTCTTTTTCTGTTTCTTCGTAATCTTTGAAGAGCGTATTTGTTTCTAATCATAAAAAAATCTCCATGCTTCTTCGTCTGTTATGGGTAGTTTCTCATAAGGTACCGTATCTTTCGGTAAAGGTAAATCATCAGTCATAATGTAAAAACCCTCCTTTCAGAGGGTTTTGAAAGAATATTAATCTTTTTTCATAAAGTTATCATCCCAGTCAAATGCATCTTTGACTAAGTTAGCAGTAAATCCTTTGTACTTGTTGTTGACTTTCTTATTAACAACAGCGACTAGAAATTCTGCCTCTTCGGCACTAAGGCCTTCAAGCATTTGTATAAAGAGAGTTTGTCTTTTTGTGCTTGATAGTGAATTATCACCACCTTTTGTGAATAGATACAAACGCTTTGCTTCTTGTTGAAGTAAAGTGTGTTCTGTTCCTACAGGAGCATCATTCGCCGTGTATGGTACATCACCTCTGGTAATAACCATTCTATGTTTGGGTCAAATGCACCTTTAAAACCTGTCGTAAAGGTACTGAATCGTGTTCTTTCAATACTTTTAACTTTTTAGGTTTGTCTTTTGCATTGTTTATCTTTGTAGCGATTTCGCTGAACAAAGGAGGTACTGCTCTACCTGATTCAGATAGTGCGGCCATGCCTCGTCTAGTTGTTAATGCAGGGTGGGATTGTTGTGTTGCTTGCTCTTCTATGATAGAGCCATCAGGGTTTCTTCTGATTATCATGTTATTCTCCTTAACAGTTCTTTTGAAGTCTAAAATTCGTCAATGACTTCAATTAAAGTTTTAAGTTTTCTTGTAATAAAGTAGTTAAGAATTTTACTTCTATGTGCTACTTTAACCTCGTTAAATTCATCATATATTTTCGCCTCAAGTTCTGGCGGTATTAGACTTAAATCAATTAGTTTTTGATTTCTGTCATAATTCTTTTGTTCTTCTTCGGTCATGTCATAACCATTTCGTTCAACCATGATTCAATTTTCTTTTTAGTTAAAGGTCTTTGTCGTCTACCTTCAATAAAAACATTATCATCTGACAATACATTTGGGATGCCATCACTTCGGTCACCTTTTAGTATATGCTCTTTAATATATATACTCGGGTTTTCATCTTTTCCTATAAATTTATTTAACACAGGACTGTATTGTTGCACATTCTTGTTGTGTAACTGTATGAAATCTTTGTCGCCAGATAGTATTAGTATCTTCTGGTCGTGATGTTTCTTGACTAGAACACCGATAATATCATCTGCTTCTGCCGTATCAAGTTCAACATATCTGTATGGCATGTGTTCTTTGAGTTCTCGTCTAATGTTACTTAGAATCTCAAATATCTTAGGCCAGTCATGGTCAGACTTCTCTCGGGTTTCTTTACGATTTGCCTTGTAGTTTGGGAATACTTGTTTACGCCAGACATTACCACTATCGGAAGCAATCACCATTTCGCCATACTTATCACGAAACTTTTTGTTATGACCACGAAGTGAGTTCAGCACCATGTGTCTGACTAAATCTTCACTTAGTTCGGGTGCATTTCTACCATTAATCTGCATCATCAGATTAGAAATCATTATCTGATTCAAGTCAACTATAATCATAATCTACCTCATAACCATATCGAAGGCTTCTTCACGACTCATTTCTCGTTCTCGTAAACCATCATTTACTCGTTTATCAAGTTCACGCTTTTTGAGGAACTTGAATACTAAGCCAGTTGTGTTTAGATTGGGTTCGGGGTCGTATGAAGTGCCGAAAGCAAGTTCGTCTTTGTTTTCGTAAGCATAGAGAATGCCGTTGATATCTCTTGCAATGCCTTTGTCTAGTATTTCTGCCATATTTTTATCACCTTTTTCATCATAATATAGTTATATTATACATGAATACTGGACTCATGTCAAGCATTATTCCACTTATTTATCGTCTTTTTTTAGCTAATTCTGCTTCTATCCATGCCTTTGCTTGTGGCGAAGATGGTTTACTTCTGACTAACTTTTGAATCTCTTTGTAGACTTTGATATTAACATCTTCTCTTTCTTCACTATTGTCTACTTCAACAAAGTTCTTAGAACCAAAGATAGCACGAAGTTTAGGTATGTTCTTTTGTATCTGTGCATGACTGTTGATAACGATTGGTTCTGGCACACTTCTTGGTCGCATCTCATTAGTCGTTTAAGTAAACTTCTAGTGTCGTATTTACAAACACCATGTAAGTATCATAACCAAGATATCTCATTGATTGGGCTTCTGATTCGATTCTTGCAGTATCTCGTGCAGTAGAGTCCATTATCAACCCAAACGACCATCAATGGCATGTTGGTGCATGTATGCAGTACCTCTTTTGCCTTGTTAAGTCTATCTTTTCTTTTGTTTGAGCAGCAGAAAGAACCCATTTTCTTTAAGTTAAGACCTGCCTGTTTAGCATATCTCTCAAAACCATCATCACTATTAATGACTTTCATTCCTTGACCCATCAGAGTTCTTGCTGATACCCATGACTTGCCTGAACCAGGTCCGCCCAAAGAATGCTTTGAATATATTCTTGTCGTAGACGCCTTCGTTGATTGCTTCTTGATTTAAAGTCGTTAAAGTTTAGCATAGTTGTATTTTTAAAGATATATTAACTATTTATATCATTTACCAACTGGCGCTACTGTAACCCAACCCATTAATTTATCTTCAAACTCGCCGTAGTACATACTTGACCAGTCGCCTGTTTGAATATAGTTTTTGATAGAACGAATATAAGACTGAGCACCAATTCTAGTTCTCATTGCCTTGTCTTTGTCCTTTTGTGATATGTCGCCGTTTCTTGAGCGTTCTGTCAATCGTGCAGTTTTCACAATGCCTTCTTGTGTTTTTATCCACTTCTTTACATTGACATATGAGAGTTCGTTGTCATCTGATAATGCTTTCACCGTGTGATGTACATTCACTAACTTAGGTGGCTTTCGCTTTGCACGAAGTTTTGCCATTCTCAATCTCATTGCTTCTTTCTTTAACATTTCTTCTGTAGTCATCATATAGTTATTCCTCAAAGTTCAAAATCATTTATATCTAAAAGTTCACCTCTGAAATTAATCTACCCTTGTCGATAAAATATTCACGAAGTTCATTGAAACCACCAATGTGTTTTCATCAATCACAATTTGTGGTATCGTTCTTACTGGCTTGCCCAATTCTTCAAAGAGTTCTTCTAAAGAAATATCTTTAGTAACAACTTTCTCTGTGTACTCATGGCCAAGTTGCGTTAATAACGCCTTTGCTTTATCACAAAACTGACAGGCAGGTTTGCTATAAACTGTAACATTCATTTTCTTTCCTTACTTTTTGAAGTTCAATGAATAATGTTTGCCATCAACATAAAACACTACAGTTGAATGACTATAAACTTCACTCACTTCTTCTTCATATCTTGTTTGTACATCACAGACAGTAACGACACGAGAACCTTGACCGTTTTTGACTTCTTCATCATGTGCTAATGAAGCACCCATGAGAGCGCCGAACAAAGTCATTGCATCTTTACCATCACCATTTCCGAACTGATTGCCAATTGCACCACCAAAGAGTGCGCCGACCAGTTCATTAGTTGCACTTCCATCACCTGCAGGTTGTACTCTGTCTTGGCAGACTTCTACTCTATAAGGTATCTGTTTGATAACAGTTTTATATGTATCAGTTACAACACCTCTATCAATAGGGGTTGCAGCCATTGTCGCAGTAGATACTGCTATTGTGAATAGTGCAATTAATTTCTTCATTCTATCTCCTGTATTTCGTCAAATTGTACACGATTCTCTATTGGTGTAACCAACATATACATGCATAGTACTAATAAGAGATAGCTACAATCTTTGACATTGTTTTTTAAGTAGTTTTTACTATATTATACACTGGTTGAGGACTAATGTCAAGCATTATTCCATGTTTTTTGCGTAAAGATAAACTCTGGCGTGAATTATAACGGCATTCTGAACCACATGTCATCATCATCATCGCTCCTTGAGATGAGTCTGCTTTGATTCGTAAGAATGTGAGAAGTTTACTATAGAATGATTTTATTTTTGTCATTTTTCACGCCTGAGTTAAATGAAGCTTGAGATATCAAATCAAATTTCGGATTAGATACGCACTTTTGGTGTTGTATCTGCTTATATTTAGAAAATCAGAAACTTTGACTTTATTCTGCTGTATATTTACAGATAAAATACGCATCTGCTACATCTGAAACTGGTGATTTTGATGTCGTATCGAACACCTGTGCAAGATTTGTGCCTGTATCTTTTTCAAATGCGTCAAGCATTAACTCTTTATTTGCATTACCTTTGTCTGTCGCAAACTTCTTAATAACTGATGGTGGTAGTAGAGTATAATCCCAACCACACTCCATTTTGAACTTATACTTTAATAACCCTAGATTCTCTGCGATATGAAATACTCTTCCTGTGGAACCATATGAGTAATCTTCTATTTGAATGTTGGGTTTCCAGGCCAATAAAAATATTTGTGTTTGATTTGATACTCTTTTGTGTGTTTTTTAATGATGTCTACAACCCAGTCAGCAATCTGACTATATCTTTCAGGTTCGCTTGTGTATGGTTTGTGTGATGTGCCTATGTATCTAACATTAGTTACAAAAGGGCGACAAAATGTGGCATCATACTTCTTTGTGTTTGTTAAGAAGTAAAATGTACAATCTTCGTATTTAAATTCGCCTTCACTTGTGTTGACACATACGCCTGGTGAACTTAAACTATAATCAATCCCAATCTTCATTTAGTAATACATCTTCTTCAACTTGTTCATGCTCTTCACCACAGAAAGGACAATACTGTTCTATATAATCATCTTCATCTAAGTCATGTACTACAACAAATGTTGCAGAACAATTTGCACATACTGTTTTGATTCTAGCCACTAAAGGTCTCCATCAACATAGGACCAAATGTACCATAATCCATGAGATAGCGCCAATTGCAACTAAACCTAATAACATCCATTTCATTTTGAAATCATCTACCATCATTTTAAAACCAACTATTTCATTCCCTAATATTCTTAAAGATAGTTCTAGTTTGCCTTCATCATCTTTATTACTCATAATTGAAATCCTTTAAAACTGTTTGTTTCGACATCTTGTTTGATACCGCCCACAACATAACTTTCAATCTCTGTTTCTTGTGGTGCGTTCTGTAGACCTCGACTATTTAACCAATGTTCTGTCCAAGGCAGAGGGTTGTTTCTTAATCCTTGTTCATATGGTGGTGTAAGTCCAATACTTTTCATTCGTCTGTTTGCCATAAACTCAACATACTGATTGAGTAGTGTAGCGTTTAGACCAATCATTGAACCTTCTTGAAAGAGATAATCTGCCCAATCTTTTCTTGTTGAACAGCCTCATCATACATTTTGTAAACTAGTGGTTCACACTCTTGCATGATTTCTAACATCTCTGTATCGTTTTCTTTGTTACGGTAGTTATTTATAATGTTTTGAGAAACAGCAAGATGTACATTCTCATCTCTAGCAATAAGAGATATAATCTTTGCACTTCCTTCCATTAACTTTAACTCGCCAAAACCAAACGAACATGCAAATGAAACATAGAAACGAATCCCTTCGAGTATGTTTACATTGATGAGATTTAGATATAGTTGTTTCTTCATCTCTCTCATGTTGCCTTTACCTGTCGTATGATACTTCTGAGCATACTCTATAAACCTATCATATGATTCGGTTACTGTTTCTGCTCTTGCCATAATTTCAGGTGTCTGTACGATTGTGTCTAACACAGCCGTAGGGTTTGAATAGACATTTTTCATAATGTAGGTGTATGACCTACTATGAATTGTTTCCATAAAATCCCATGCAACAATCATTGATTCTAATTCAGGCAACGAACAGTAAGGCAAGAACGCTAGACATGGACCTCTGCCCTGTACACTATCTAATAGTGTCTGATACTTTAAATTAGCGGTAAATATATGCCTCTGTTCTGCTGTTAATGAATTAAAATCATTTCTGTCTTTTTGTAAAGACACTTCTTCTGGACGCCAAAAGAAACCCAATTGTTGTTGATTCAACTTCTCAAATATGGGATACTTCTGTTGGTCAAACCTCTGTGTATTTGGTTCAGCACCAAAGAACATAGGTTGTTTAGTCCAATCGACTTCTTGTGTATTAAATACTTTAGTCATTCTTTTTGCCGTCTAGTGGTCCTGGTCCTTGTGTGTAGTGTAAACCATCATTACCATTTTGGCCAATGATGTCCATTCTGTCTGTGGGCTTAGTAACTGGTATGTTTTGTTCTTCGTCTATGTTACTAAAAATGCCGACTTTATCTGCTCTTTCCCACATTTCAATAATGTCATCACGAATATATTCAATAGGTGTACCAGTAGGATATTCATGCCCCCAATTGTATGCCATCTTTGTAGCATTTTCTCGTATAGTTCTAAGTCTGCGATTCTCGTAGTATTGTGCTTTACGCCATGCAACTCTATCTATAAATGCCTTTGTATATTTTTGTCCGAATAGTGTTTTAAGCATTTCTCACCCTCTTACTGTTTGGGTGACGCTTTGCTGTAAAAGTACTATGACTCATATTCTTTTCAACTTGGGTGCCCTTTTTAGTTATTATTCCTGGTATACTTCTTTTTCCCATTATATATTCTCCTCTTCGTTTGGGTCGTAATAATTATTTCCGTCAAAGAAAGGCCATATTGGTTCAGTCTGATTGACATCACACTTATGCATCCTTTCCATCTTATCTATGTAATCGTCATTATCAATTGAAGGGTCAATTTGACCATCTTCAATCAAGGCGTTCATCCAATCAAAGTAGACCATCTGGTCGCCTGTTGGTAAATTGTGAAATTGTATAGGTCCTTTTGCCATTATATCATACACGCTTCACAGTAATCATCATAATCTTCCTGAGATTCAAATTCATCTCTCTCTTTCATTGGTTGATTATCGTGCCAACCAACTGGGTGTGCAGGTTCATCTATATCTGTCTTTGCATCATATGTGTTCTGATAGTATGATGTTTTCCAGCCCAGTTTATATGTTGTCAATAAGTCATTTGCCATTACAGATATTGGCACTTCACCATCTTTGTAGTTCTCTGGATTATAACTCCAGTTGCCACTAATTGCCTGGTCAAAATACTTCTGCATAGTTGCAACGACATTAATATATCCCTCGTTACTAGGCATATCCCATAGTAGTGTGTAGAAGTTCTTTAGTCTGTAGTAATCAGGAACAATCTGTTTAAGTGTGCCTTTTTTACTTTTCTTAACTGAAAGATAATCTCGTGGGGGTTCTATCCCATTCGTTGCGTTAGACACAACAGAACTCGATTCTGAAGGCATTTGTGCTGAAAGTGTACTATGCCTTAGTCCATGTTCTTGTATATCTTTTCGTAATTGTTTCCAATCGTAACTTAACTTTCTTTTGACAATCTTGTCTAAGTCTTTCTTGTATGTGTCAATTGGAAGTATTCCGTCTGAGTATTTAGTCTTTTCAAAATATTCACATTGGCCTTTTCTTGTGCAAGTTTGTTTGATGCTTTCAACAGATAGTACTGAAATGCCTCTGTTGTTTCATCTACTAATTCAAGTGCCTCTTTGTCGCCATATGCAACATGATTCTTTGCAAGATAATGTGCAAGACCAATATAACCAATACCTAGTGAACGCCTTGATTGTGCAGACTGTTTTGCAGCCAGTATAGGATACTCTTGATAGTCAATGATTTCATCTAATGCTCTAACTGACAAATCACATAGTTCTTCTAGGTCATCTTTATCTCTAATCAAACCTAGATTGACAGCAGAAAGAATACACAATGCAATCTCGCCGTTTTCATCATCAATGTGTTCTACAGGTGTTGTCGGCAATGTAATCTCTTGGCAAAGATTTGACATGTAAACTTTGTCTTTGAAAGATGAGTGGGTGTTACAATGGTCAATATTCATAATATAGATACGACCAGTTTCTGCCCTTTCTTTTAATAGTGCGCCTATGAGTTCTTGAGCTCTTATCTTTGTTTTTGGTGTCTTGTAACTTCTTTCATACTTCTCATACAACTCATCAAACTCTGGCATACCAAATGCTTCGTACAAACCAGGCACATCATGTGGTGAGAACAAAGTTATTTCTTCGTCTTTAATAAATCTCTCGTAGAATAGTTTTGATATTTGTATTGAGTAGTCTAACTTTCGTACTCGATTATCTTCTGTGCCTTTATTGTTTTTCAGTACAAGTATATCTTCTATCTCTTGGTGCCAGATTGGAAAGTGAACTGTTGCAGAACCGCCACGAACACCATTCTGTGTGCAACATCTTACTGTGGCTTCGAACTTTTTGAGAAAAGGAATAACACCAGTGTGTTGAATTTCTCCACCACGAATCCTCGAATTGATTCCACGAATTCTGCCAGCATTAATGCCAATACCTGCCCGTTGGGCCACATAACGACCGATAGCCATGTCGCTAGAAAAGATACTAGGTAAACTGTCATCGCTATCGACCAGTACACAACTAGCGAACTGACGAAGAGGAGTCCTGACGCCAGCCATAACAGGCGTTGGAATATTGATTTTAAATTTGCTAATGGCGTCATAGTATTTTTTGACATAGGTTATCCTTTTTTCTTTTGGGTAGTTTGCAAATAGTGTAGCAGCAATCATCATGTACATAAACTGTGGTGTTTCAAATATTGCACCATTACTTCGGTCTTGCACTAGATACTTATCCATAACTTGTCGCAGGCCTGCATAAGTGAAATTGTAATCTCTTTCGTGGTCAATAAAACCATTCAGTCTATCAATCTCTGCCGTTGTATAGTTATCAAGTATGCCTTTATCATAAACACCTCGTTCTATACACTTATTAATTTGTTCTAGTAGTGTTGGGTGTTCCCACAACTTGTGAAATAGTTTCTTTCTTAATGAGAACAATAATAATCTAGCAGCAACATACTGATAATTAGGATGTTCTAAACTGATTAAGTCGTTTGCAGACTTGATTAAAATTTGTTGTATATCTTCTGTTGATATTCCATCGAAGAATTGTATACCACTATTCATTTCAACATGAGAGGCACTCACCCCTGTTATATTTTCAGTCGCATATCCAACCATTGAATGAATTTTTCAATGTCTAGTGGATTCTTTGCCTCGACCATTTCTTTTCCGTACCGATAGATTATCTGAGGTCATTTATATCCTTTTCCAATTATTAATGTTTTGAAGAGCGGTGAGGCCGCTATGTGTATTATTATGTATAAGACTTTGAACCTGACTAGCGGACTTTCCTGAAAAATTAAATCATTAATATCTTTGCCTTCTCTGACTGATTCTGGCCAGATACAGACATTGAAATTCTTATCAACAGCACTTATCATTCTGTTTACAATGTGTTCATTTCTAGGTTCATTATCATATATCATTGTGCATTGCTGGTGTTGTATTGTGATACCACCATCTGCATCTGCCCCAGCAAGAGCAATTGCATTATCTAAGAACAGACTATCTATAGGACCTTCTGTTATCATTACAGGTTTGTTCAAGTCAATTCTATCAAGACCATAAATCTTTTGTTTTGTTTCGTCAAACTTGATAGTAATATATTTAGGTTGTTCTTTACCAAAGGCACGACCTTGAAAAGCAAAAAACTTACCAGCCCTATCATAGAATGGTATGACAACTCTAGGGTGGTCATGTCTTAAATCTGGAAACTTGCCTGGTTGAATCTCATTACAAAACTCATAGAATCTTGGTGCAAGAAAAAACTTATCCCAATGTTCTTTAGGTATCTGTCTGTCAAATACAAACTGTTTTGCAGGGTGTGTTTGTACTAACTCATCAAATCTTCTGAGTTGTCTTAACGCCCTGTCATAACGAGTAAACTCTGCAAATGGTTTCTTTTAAGTAACCTAGAGGGCGTAAAATCAAATTCAGGTTCTTCTTTTTTAGCAACAACTTTGCCGTCTTTGAATCTTTCAAAGATATATTCTTTGTGCATTGATGGGTCAAGATGTTTGATAAGATTGCCAAGAGTCTGGCCCATACCACAGTTATGGCATTTGAAAAACATATCGTTCTTCTTTCGATAGACAAAGCCTCTTGCCTTAGTTTGCGACTTCTGTGAATCGCCACAATGAGGGCATCTGAAATTATACAGATACTCTGATTTTCTTTTAAACTTAGGGAGTCTGGTTGAGAGAAGGTTGAGGTATTTGATATCTATGTATGATGACATATCATAGATTATACACTATTTTAGAATTTTGTCAAGCCTTTAGCCGATTAATTTGAACAACATACTGTCTGGATTTGATATCATTAGACCAACAATGATAGAACCACCAACGATAATCCATCGCCATTTCTCTAATACAGCGACTCTATTATCTAATTGATTTCTAATGTTACGAAGTTCGTTGAGCATCTTGTTTTCTGATTGAACTTGATGTTCTCTGAGTTCTCTACTGTTTGTTGTGATTCTTGAGTGTAAGTCTTTGAGGTCATTATCCCACTTTACTTGACGAGATTCTAGTGTAACAAAGATATCATTATCAGTTTCTTCTGCCTTGGCAAGTTTAGTTTCTTGTTGAACCAACATACCTTTTAATGATATTGTTATGTCGGTCAACTTTTCAATTGCATTTCTAATCGTTGATGAATTAATTCAGCTGATTCTGCATCCTTTTCAACAATGCAACTTTCGTTTTGATTTTCTAGGTCTGCCACGACTTACTCCGTTGTTTCAGGTTCTTCTGATTCGTAGTATTCTTTATACGCCAATAAGAGTTGTTTTTGTTCTGCAAGTTTGTTTCTTATGTCAGTATAGTTTACTTGTATTTTTTTCATACCCAGTATCTTCGACAGCAAATAGAGCATACTCACCGCCTGCAGCCTTGAGTTTGTCAAATATCTCCATTGCATTATCTTTAGTGATAATAATCCATTCAACATCTTGTAGTTTTAGTGGGTCTGGATTTGGTAAGTTAAGTGGTGTCTTTGAAACTTCAATTGTTGTAACTTGTATTTCTTGCACACTCTCTGAACAACTTGATAAAAATACTGCAAGTAGTCCTAGAAGTAGGATGTTTTTTCATTTTATTCTCCATAATATTATTTAGGTACATAGTTCGGGTTTGCCAATCGAGGGCAATCTAAATTTGCTTTTGACTTCTTTGTAACTGCGATTTCTTCTTCAGTAAGTGGTGAACCAGAAGCAATCTCCATACATCTTTTTGCGTTATCTCTTTCTTTGTTTACTATCTTTACGACTAATGCTGGTCTTGCTTCTGCAAGTTGACCAAAGTCGTGTTCTGATAACTTTTTAATGAGAACATCTTTATCTGATTGTAAGTCATCTCTGTTATCTCTAACATCAGCCAATGTATCTCTGACTCTTTCAAAGTTTTCAGTCTGTTGTTTGATGGTCGCTTCGTTTTGTTCAACAGCGCCTTGCAGTTTAGTAGTGTTAATCTTTAGAGTAGCATTATCTGCTCGAAGTTTCTGCACATACACATACCCACCGCCAGCAACACTAACGATTAAAAAGAAGATGATTAACTTAACTTGAAACATTAGTTGCTAATGATATCAAAGATATCTTGTACTGTTTCAATATCGTCAGCTTCTTCGTCAGTAATCTCACGATTAAATTTTTCACCAACTTCAATGATTATTTCTAAGTTAGTCCAATCATCAGAATCTAAATCGTCTATTAAGTGTGATGTCGCTGATATTTTACTTGCATCTACATCTAACTTTTCACTTAACCACTTTATTAATTCTTCCATCATACCTTTTCCTCCAAATTTTCTAATCGTTTTCAAGTTCATCAATCTTCTTTGTAACATGAGGATACTTTTTACGCCATGCATCTTCGGGTTGTTCTAACCATGTCCACCCAAATCTTTCAACAAGATAGTCTACACTTCTATCAAACTTAGAATATAACCAAAGACCTATTCTTGTGCCTTTAAAGTATGTTGAGAACGCCAGACCAAACAGAGAACCTACGAGTGCAGTATAAATCCACAAACGATTTGACGCCATCTGTTCTATCATTTCCCACATTACTTTTTACTCTCTTTTCGCAAAGTGCGTGATAGTTGCCCATACCATGGTCTGCAAATCCATCAACTTTGAATTGAAATATTCCTAACCATGTGCCTCTGAACCATTCTTTAATCATGTACCAACGACTCCAACCTTCTTTGACTTCGCCGTAGCAATCAAAGTATGTTGTCTTATCACTCTTGTGTGTGAACCCAAAAACTCAGGTGGCACTTTTGTAACCACATCATTGTTGTTTCTAAAACGATATGCCTTGAAGTTCATTTGCTTTACTACTTTTGGTGTAGCAGTTCTTGGTGAACCGAAAGTGTAACATGCTGAGTTCTCGTCATTGATACGAGCAGAAAATAGTGTTGCCAAAGCAGCACCCAAACTATGACCAGTTACAAGTAGTACTTTACCTTTGGCATTTTTGTCGTAGTGTTTCTTTAAATCTTCCCAGACATCATCAAGAGCGGCATCAAAACCTCTGTGTATTCCTTTGTTCTTACGAAACTGAAGGTCTGCCTTTATATCTTCCCATGATGTAGGTTCTGTACCTCTGAAAACTACGATATAATTTTCTGGACATGTAAGTGTGTAACACTCTGTACCGCCATTCTTAAACATCTTAATAGTCCAGTCTTTCTTAAATACTTTTTTGAAAGCTGCTGGTTTATCGTATGCATGTTTGGCTAACTTCGCCATGAATGTGGCGTTCTTCCATGAAAATTGATTATCTAGTTTACGAGCCATGATTAACCCTCTGAAAGTAGTTGATAGGCACCATAAGCGATAGCGGCATAAGCTGCTATGTTTACGAAACCACCTAAAAATATAACTACTAATCCCATTGCAATTAGAGCGACTCCACCTTGTGAAGATTTCTCTTTAATTCTACTTGTTATCCAGTTCATCTTTTTCTCCCTGTATGTTTAAATGCTAGTCCTTAAAGTAGTATCATCATCTTTAGAATCTACCTTTTAGCTGAACCTTTTCTTTGTACCAGAACTATCCTTAGGCATATGTTTTGCAGGTTTAAACACTTGTTTACCTTGAACTTCATCATCTCTGTCAAAGTCCTCTTTCTTTTTCTTTGCTTGTAAATTCATTGACATAGTAGGTTTCAAGTAACTCGTTGCAGGTACTTGAAGTCCTAATGCATATTCTTTTGTGAACGATTTAAACGACTTAGGCATTAACTACCTCTTACTTTCTTTGCCAAATCTTTATCTGCCTTACCCCATGTGCCAGAACTCTTAGTAATAAAAGAATTCACTCTTGCAAATGCCCATTGTTGTGGAGTAGTGCCAGGTCTATGTCCGCCTTTCCATGCAGCCATACCTCTGTTATAAACTTGTTTTAGAATTGAGTAAGGCATACCTGATTTCTCTGCCTTCTTCTTTAGACCTTTGATGACTTCGTTAAGTTCTACATCACTTTCACCAAACATCTGTTTGTACTTCTTTGTGTGTACAGATGGTTTAGTCTTTGCTTTTTATCAGCAGGTGATTGTTTGTATGCAGACTTATCACTATCAGATTTTTACTACCTTTTTCTAAGTGTCTGTCGTGTGCCTTTTTATCTTTGTCTGATAACCCTGCAACATACTTTTTAGGTTGGTCTGTGTCTTTATCTTTAGGCACACTCTTTTCTTTTATTGCCATCTCTTTCAATTGATTTGTTCTTGCTGTGATTTCATCAACTTCGTATTCTAAGTCAGGAACGGCTCTATCGATTGCCTCTTTGATACCCATTCTTCTCATCAACTTATCTTGCATTGGTTTCTTTTTCTTTACAACGACTGTAGATGAATCATCGCCTGTGCCTGCAACTGCTGTGCCTGTTGCGTTTGCTGGCGCATCTTCACTTAATTTTTCCAGTCATCATATGAAAGATACATATCTTTGTCGGGGTCTAAATATTGACCTTTCTTGTGGTCGTAGTATACAACTTGTCCTGATTTTGTCATAAACGGACCTTCAAGACCACTTCGTTTACCATACTTTGCACGATTGATTGATGGCAACTTATGTTGTTGTGTTTTAATTTTTGCAATATCAGACATATAAATCCTCTGTTGTTAAATAGACATCATTATATTTGAATACATCATATCCCATAATTGTGTCTGTTGTTTCTGTAAATTCTACACTCTCATTGATATTTATGACTACCTCGCCCTCTGAATTGTAGATGTCGTGTTTGACTTTGTATGTGCCTTCTGTCAAAGGTTCACCATAGTTTTCATCTAACTGAAACTCAAAGCCTTGTTCTTTTAAATGTGAATAGACAACCTTTTCAACTTCTAAGTTTTCACCATGTTGTTCTTTAAAGAACGCAAGTGCAGCTGCGGCTGCTGACCCAACAGGTCCTCGAATGCCGACTTTCGCTAATAGTTTTTTAAGATTGAATACGAAACGAATGAGAAGTGTATATGCGTTTCGTTCTTTAGGGTCTTTAATTTCTTTTGATTTTTAAGACTTTACCTTGTCGTCAATAATACCAAGTTCAAACGCCTTAGTCCTATTGAAAGGTGTAACTAATAGTTTTAATACTCTGTATGCTATTACAGCATCAATTACTCTACTCATTAAAGTCTTCCTATTTGTGCCATGACTGTGTGATTTATAGGTACTTCAACTAAATCATTCTCTGGCATAAAATGTAAATATACTAAAAGGTTTTAAGTAATGACCAGTGTTCTACCTCTATCTTAAAGAATAATAATGTTGTAGTAGCATCTACGCCAAATACATTTGATAGAATGATTATATGATTAATAATCAAACGCAATTTTAGTTCTCCAGATGTATCATACTTTCTAAATAATCTTTTCAGATATCTAAATCGTTTCATGTCATCTAAAAATTCTGCTTCATCAACACACGAAGGATTATCATAATGTTTCATTGCAAACATATTGATATTCTCAGGTGTCAATTCCGAAAAATCGACCATAATATAAACCTAATTGTAATTATAAATTATACTAAATTAGCAAAAACTTTGTATGTATTGTTCGCCTGTTTTTCCCAATTGAATTCAAGTTTTAGTCCGCCCTCTTTTTGTGAGAGATGCCATCGCCGTTTTCTATTTCAGTACCTTGCGACATAGGACCATTAGAATTTTCTGGAGTCTTGCCATATCTACCACCGAATTGATTTACTTCAACAGTAGTATTACCTTTATCACTATCAATTTTAGGTAATGTGAAGTTTAAACCAACAGTTCCCATACGCATTGCAAGTTGTTCTACCGCAGCGCCTGGTTGTAAATATTCTTTATCTGCTAAAGCACCAACAAATCCATTTAATTTTTGCAATGAAGCAGGGTCTTGTACATTGAATAGACCTGCAGTTATCATCTTCAACAGATGAATGTGTAAATCTATCCGTGTATTGACCATCTTCATTTAAGTCAAATTGTTTAAAGCTTTTCATCTTCTTTTTCTCCTGTTCAGTTGATTCATCTGGTGTTTCAATTTCAACTACAACATCTCTTGGATTTGTAGTTAATGTTTCGTGAATCATACCATTAGATTCTTCTTTTTCTTCTGTAATTCTCATTGCAATCTCCTATGAAGTTGCCATATCTAATGCCATTTTCTTTCTTCAGGCATTGGTTCTCCATCATCTTCAATCTGTTTTATAAACAAATCTGTTTGTTGAAGTGCCCCAGCTAAAGCGTTAAGATTGTTCTTCATCTCTTTTACTTGAGATTCGCCTTTTTTAATTTCTTCAACTAAATTATTATAATCAGTTACAATTTCTTCTCGCCTTCAATAAATCGTCTTTACTTATACTCATAATATCTCCATAATCATTATTAAATGAAAGGGGAGCGAACTCCCTTTCAAGAACTACTAATTACTGATTATTAGTCAGCAAATGCAGGTGCAGTATCAGAAGCTACGAAGCCTGTAACACGCCATACTGTAGAACTTACGCCAACACACTCAATATCATAATGTCCTGGAACATTAATTTGTAAAGTTTCGTTAGAGTTGCCATCAGAACCTACTACTGAGATAGCATTACCATCAATATCCAAGAATGTTACTTGACCTTGGAAGAAGATTGTGTTGCCAGAACCAGCAGCAATGATTAAGTCATGACCATCTTCAGCCGCAGAAGCAATGTTAGGTCCTACGAACCTAAAGTGCATTCCAGCGATTGGAGTAGGTAGAGTCATAGTTCTATCAGCAGTTAAGTCGTTACCAATTAGTAAACGACCAGCGTGCGTAGCTTCAGTTAATGTTACATTAGTATCAGCAAGTGATACTGGTGCCATTAAAGCATTTTCCATTTCACCGATAGTAACTTTTTTGTTAATCGGCGTTCCCGAAGGGTCATCAACTACATGAACTAAATCTTCACGAGCAGTTGCAGTACCTAGGGAAGTTAGAGCTGTGATTTTCTTATCAGCCATTTCTTTTCTCCTTTTTTAAATTACCCCTTATGTATTCGGGGAATGTTAGCCCATGTATCGAAATTAATCTAACAAGGGATTTTAAAGGGGAGAAAACTCCCCTTCATGTTATTATTTATAAGACTTATGTAGTCGTTACACCGTTAAGTATTGAACCACTTCCAGATGTTGAGCCTGCTTTAGTTTCAATAACTAGACCAGCAGCATCAACTGTGAAGCTTTCTGCAGCGAATCCATCAGTACCATCAGTTTCGTTGATAACTTTACCAGAACCATCTTCTAACATACTAACTCTTCCGACTAATGTATCAACGCCAAAACCAGTTCTGTATGCTTGAGTACCAGTAACATCAGTAGCACCATCAGCGCCTTCTAACGCCATGTCAATGACTTCAACAACAAAATTATCTCCAGCGCCAGCAGAGAACAATAAGTTAATATCGTCTGCAATAGTTACTCTCTCTGAAACTGTAAATGAAGTTTGAGAAGCAACTGCTGTGATTGTTAATGTGTTATCTGTACTAATTCCTGTGTCAGAATCTTCGCCAGTGATAGAAGCAGCAGGTGCTGAACCAGCGCCACTAACTGTAACTACTTGGCCAACAGCGATTGTTCCTGAAACACCATCAACTGTAATTGTTGCGGAATCATCAACTGCACCGTTTGTTGTACCTGAAGCACTTGAAGTGGTGTTAGCATCACAAACGATAGTGTCATCAGACTGTTCAAGTCTAAATCCAGCGATACCATCTGAAGAACTATCTTGTAGTGTTGCAGTACCGTTTGTATGAATCCAAGCAGAACTAGAAACAAAACCTAAGTAACCTGCAGCCGCAGATTGTAGAGTTCCTCTGAAAGTAATTGTATTAGTACCAGTTCCTGCATAGTACATACATGCAACAGTATTATCTGATACCATGTCTGTAGCACCTAATCTATCTAGTAGGATATATGCTTTGTTTGTTACTGTTTGGTTACCAGACCATGCGGCACTAGTAACTGTGATTGGTTCATCAAAAGTTAATACCAAGTCGAATGTAGCTGCATCGGCATATGCGCCGTCAGTCCAATCTACCGATAATAAGTTTGCTGATTTCAAGCCCACACTCGCTAGGTTTCTAATTGCAACTAAAATCTCAGGGTCTGCACTCGTATTATCATTACCTGTTGCAGCTGAAGCCACACCTGGTTGCATTACCCATCCTTTATCTGTTGCACTTACAAACTCACGAGAGTAGCCAGAGTTTGAGTCCATCGGTAGACTTTTAGGTCTACTTTCAGCGTTACTCGTCTTTCCCCATATTGCCATTTAAATCTCTCTCCTTTTATAAAAGTTTGTTTTTGTTAATTAACACTACTATTTATCAATATCCAATCTTCTTCAATTGACGAATAGTATTCGAAGCATTCGTATGCAGTATACCAATGCCCCCTTTTGCCGTCCATTCTTTAATGTTCTTAGGGTAATCGTCAATTAGTACGGCTTGTTCTCTCTTACCACTATGTCCAATCATTGTATAGTCTTGTTTCTGTACTCGATTCACTAAATTAATTCTTGCAGAATTGTTTAGTTTCAAGTTTCCACTTATCCATCTTAACTTCCCAGGTTTGCAGTTTGGGTCTTGGTTATTTTTGACAGCAGCAGATAGTATACTAGGGTTATATTTGTTTATATATCCCCATAATCTTTTGCCATCTTTCATCCAAGGCATATTAGACCAGAAGTTAGGTGTATCTTTAATACTGTTCCAGTCTTGTCCGTGTCGCATTCCTTCCCAATCTTGTCCTGTCGCTTTCTTAGCCGCAAGAACGAAATCAGTTAAGACGCCATCCATATCACAATAGATATGAGGCAAGTTACCCTTTGCCTCTCTGTAAAAACCTTTATAGTTTTTCATAGTGATACTAATTCTTTAATGTAAATTCCTGTACTAGCTTTATTGCCACCAGATATTTGCCCAATATCTACATCAGGATTTACTTCAATCTTTGATTGTCCTGAACTTAACTTTACCTTTTCTTTCTTTGATTTTTCAAGATTAGGTTTAGGTCCTTTCTTGTCTAACATTGCATGTGCAACGCCAGTTCGTAAAGGAACTTCACCCGTGTCAGGATTAGGTTCAGGTTTTGTAACTTTATTCTTTTCGTTTTCTAACTCAAGTTTTAATCTCTGTACTTGGTCTTTTAATCTTTCTACTTCGCCTTTAGAGCCAACTTTTTCAGAACCTCGTTTTTGATTAATGTCATCAAAATCTTCACTCACACTAGGACTATTCTTCATGTAGTCAGCAGCAGATGTCATCTTATCATTAGCAGATGTTATCTTTGACTGTACCCATGCCTCTAGTTCGTAGTCAGAACCTTTTGACTGAAGAATACTCATCAACTGATTCAGATTGTCTTGCATGGTTTTTAATTGACCAACTGCCATAGACACTTCATTGTCCTCTTTTTTGAGTCTTACTTGTCTATATGCCTCTCTGAATGTTTGTCCGTATTTCATAATTATCTACTTTAAAATTAATTCTCAGACTTGAGTTTTTCATAAGTGCATCAACATTAGGCACATCTTCAAACTGAATTATTGATTGTCCTTCTCGATAGGCGCCGTCATAAAGTTGATTATTAACAGGTGAAATATTTTTATCTAACCAACCATCATTCTTTTTGCATCCATTGATGAGTTAAATTTTACATCAATATAACTCGCTTTCTTCATTCAATCTATCTCTTACGATAAATTCTTCTGCTCTGTAGTTAGTTAAGAAATGTCTGTTGTAAGTGTCAATAAATGTTCTTACTTCTTTCAAAGGTAGAACTTGTTTGCCTTCTGTAAGTTCAGCATTAATGAAACCCTTTACACCACCTCTTGCAAGATATGTTTCTACCATTTGAGAAAACTCTTTGATACGAACTGTAACAGTTTTCATTTCATTCATTTGCATCTGTGCAACTGCATCATTGATACTGCCATCTTTTGTTTGAAGATACTTTTCAGTCTTGTACATTGCATTAATCTTTTTCATTGCAGTCTGCATCTTAGGTGCATCTTTAACTTTTGCCATATCAGCGCCACCGTTGTTCTTAACATCTGCACGAACATCTGATTTCATGTACATAGCATTCATATCTTTCATAGGCTTATCTTCTTTTGACTTGTGAGGGTCTTTAACCATAGCATTAAGCATCTCTGCATTTGGTTCTGCATCTGCTTCGCCAGTTTTCATTGCCTTCATCATCATTTCTTTTTTAGCCATTTCTTTTTTCATCGCTTCTTCAACATATTCTTCATCAGCTGTTTAACTTTTGAGGTTTGCCAAGTTTAGCGCCTTTGATTGGTGGCATTTGTTTAACGCCTTGTTTAAGTTTTTCTATATCAGAGTCTTTTAATTTAAACTCGTTGATTGCCTCTTCAGCAAATGCTAATAGTTCTTCATTCTTAGCGTCATGTGATTTATCGACTGCCTTAAAGAATGCCTTTTTCTCTGCATCAGTTTTCAAATCATCAAGGGAGTTAATTCCCGCCTTCTTCATCTGAGCATTGAATTTATCTTTATAGTTCATTTCATCTCCCTTTGTTTGTTATTATTCATTATAGTGCGTCCTGTATTACATCTGCATATTTGCCAAACTTTCTTTCTATTGCTTTATTTAACACAGGTGAAAATTTACCTCTTAGTTCAATTGCCCCATTACCTACGGCACCACTATAATTGTCGTGCGTTAATTCTAAAGCATTGTAAATCTGAACAAGTTTTTTATCACCACACGCCTTTGCAATTTCAATTCTTGCACCGAAGTGGTCATTTCTATCAGTCATTGCAACAACCTTCTTATGTATTTTATCTACCTGAGGTGTTGAAGGTATATCTCTGCCAGACCTAAGTTTATGCATACCTTTAGGTGCTGGTGGTTCGTTTCATGTAAGTTCTTTTTCGCCTTCAGGTTCAAAATCATTCTTCCATGGTTGATAAACACTGCCATCATCAACAACAGAAAAATTGCCTTTTGCAAAACCAGCTTCAATATCTTTTTTGCCAAGTTTTAAAGTACCAAATGATGCTGTTAATTCCAGAACTTGTTGCGTTGTAACGCCTTCTGTTTTGTATTGTTTACCATTATGCTTAACTATCATACCATCACTAAATTGCCATTTCTTTCTAGTTTTTATCTACTGCTATCATAACTCGGCCTTCAGTAAGTTCGACTTCATCTTGTATATCTTTTTGTAACTGTTTGCCTGTTTGTCGTGTGCCTTAACTGATTTTTGCAATTGTTTGATGATAGGTTTAATAGTTTCTTTATCCTTATCATCTAATTCTTCTTTTATCTTCCAACCAGCATCTGTGAAAATCTTGGCAGCAACACCCTTAACTGTTTTAGTTTTACCATTTCTTGTGAGTGTTACTTCTTTGTGTCTTGGTCCTGAACCAGGTCCGCCTTCGTTTTTCTTTTTGCCTTTTTCTTTGTAACCACTTGCAAATGCAGCCTTTCTTTGTGCATCACTTTTGAAACCTTCTTCGTAATCTTCAATGCCCAATTCTTTCTTGACCATCTTTGTTGCAGTAGCAAATCGAACAGAGTCGCCATCTTTACCATAGCGTTTGATGAAGTCATTCTTAGGCAAATCATCTGCCTTGTCATGCACTTTCTTAATCTGTGTCTTAGATAAGGTTGCTTCTCTTAGTTCTTTAAATTTCATTTCATTAATTCCTTTGCAACTTTAGATACCATAGGTATGTCCATGTCAGCAAGTTGAGATAAGTGAGATTTTGAATACTTACTCATCATCTTTGCAAGTTTGTCCATTTGCATAGCATTCTTTTCAGCACCAGGACCAAGTTTACCATATGACTTTTGTAATGCACTAATTTGAGCAGGTGTGAATTTTGCTTCATCTAAATCTTCTTTCTTTTTAGATTTTTCTGAATCTTTATCTTTTTCTCTAGCCTTATCTCTAGACCTCTTACTTGCACCTTTTAGTCCAAGACTGCGTGTTGAAAACATTTCATCAGTTTATTCTTCTTCTACTTGTTCGACCTCTTGACTAGCGTTACTGGTAGTGGTATCGCCAGTCGCTGGTAAGTCCAATAATTCCTCATTTGCTCTTTTAAGTGCATTTTTAACATCTGGATGGTCTGATAATCCTTTGCAATCTTTTCAATTGCCTTGACAGCACCATCATAGTTGCCTTGTTTGTAACGAGGGTCGTTTAGAACACCGTATGCCATTTTGATTTGAGCAGTAGAGAATCCTTCTTGCACATCTCTGAAACTTCTTGCCTCTTGTAAGGCTTGTCTCATTGTTTTTGTATAATTATTTGCCATTATAGTTCCTTTTTCATTCGTATTACCGCCTTCTCTAATTCGTCTTCCCAGCGGTCTCCGTATCGTTTCTTATATTTATCTATTATTTTATCTTCATTTGCAAAATTATCGATATCTTTTCGTTCAATTACCTTATTTGCAAGTTTAAAACTTAATACTGGTTGTCCTGGCGTCATCGCCATCGTGTGTTGTGCATAATCTTGACCGATTTCGTAGACTTCATTTGCAGTTACAACACTCACCTGATTGAGGTCAAAGTACTCATCTGTACTGTCCATCTCGTTTTCTAGTGTTTCTAAGACACTAGGTTCGTTTTGTAGAGTCTTTTCTTCAAGTTCTTGTATGTCATATAACCATGCCTTCTTGACTAGACCATCAGACTCATATGAAACATAGTTTGTTCCTCGTCTAACTATTGTGCCTGTAGAGCCATCAACATGTTCAACCATATCGCCGACATTGAATATTTTTCTTGATGATATTCTTCTCGTAAATCATTGTTTAAGAAATCAGTAAATGATTCGTATCTCTCGTTGATACCCATACCTTTCTTAACTGCATCAAACAATTGTTTTGCATCTCTGTCAGAAAGATTTCTTGTTAGTCCTGTTTTGAATGTTTTGAAATCATTGTTCTTTGCCATCTCACGCATCTTACTTGCACTCATGCCAGCAACACCTTCTGCATCAGGGTCTCTGTCGCCAGATGAAACAACTTTTACAGATTTGTAATTGTAGTCTTTACCATTATACTTGTCAGCAAGTTTTTGAAATTCATTGATACGGTCGCTACCAGCAATCATAATGATTTCGCCGTACATCTTGTCGTAGAATTTCAACACTTCCATAAATGTTCTTTGTGTACCACCAGCGCCTATAATCTTGTTCTGAGGAAACATCTTCTTCATAAACTTAATCTTTGTTGCCTGGTCTAGTGGGTTCTTTCGTTTGTCTGTTGAGGCACTAGCATAAACAATGTGATTAGCACCGTTCTTCCTAGCCTGTGAAATCACTTCTCTCATAAGTTTATCGTGCCCTATAGTAGGAGGGTTGAACCTACCGTATGCAAAAACTAACTTGCTAGTCTTATCTAATGCCTCTTGGACTGGTCTATGACCATTTTCTTCTTTTCGCAATGTATCTATCTCAGCATCAGTAACTTCGCCATCATCTAAAATTTTCTTACACTTTTCAAGAATGTAAGATAATGGTATTTCTCTAACATTTTGTAGATTACATTTTTCGGCAATCTATTCTTAATACTAAATGTTTTAATCTGGTCTGGTGTCATATCTTTATCAAACGCATCTCGTCTTTCAGCGTCAGCGACATCACCCATATCACTTAAATCTTGTATACTCTTTTCAATCTCGTTTAACTTAGATGTCAATCGTCTTTCTAGGTTCTTTATTTCGCCTGGTTTCAATTCAGACAATTCATCATAGTCGATTATATCTCTTTGCAGTTCGCCTTTGACAACATCTATCTCTTGTACTTTTCTTTCAAAGTCTTTTAGATATAGATTTATATCGAACTTGAAATCTTCTGGTCGTTTGACAAACTTCTGATTCTTAATATCGAACACAGCATCAGCCTTAGCGTTCTGAGAATCGTAAGTTTCTTTGTCTGTGATGAAGTAATAGTTGACAGGATGTTTTGTATTAGGTATTTCTTTACCTTGAATGTTGTCTGGATTCTTTGCAGACAAATACTTCTTAGAAAGTCTTACTCTTTCATCTTCTCGTTTGTCAACAGGCACATCAAACAAAACATTGATGTCTAAGTCGGCATCATTTCTGTATCTGTGTGTAAGTATAGAACCAATTAAAGTATATTTCAACACAGGATACTCTTTCTCAAATTCTGCCAACTGGTCCTCAATCATCTTAATTACAGATGGTTTGATTACAGGGTTAGATGTATCCTCTTTATCAAAGACCATAGGAGCATATGTGCTTCTAGGGATATCAATTATCGATTCTTTGAATGTGTGAAATGATTTCATTTATTTACTCTCTTTTTACTATATGCCTGTGCGCCAAAGAAAGCAGCGACAATACCAGCAACTGCAACAAAATATGTTGGTGCCATACTGCCTAGTGTTTTCTGTGCTTCTGTTAAACCTGCCATAGAAGCAATTACTACTGCAAGAGGATATAACAATAACCCTGCCAATGCAAACCATGTCATCTTGCGTTGTGCATCTCTCATTGCATCTGCATCTTCAAGTTCTTTTCTTTTGAACTCTAAATACATTGCCTCTTCAGCTTCACTTACTTTACCATCACCGTTAGTATCTGCCGGATGGTGTGCAACTACCTTAACTTCTTTTTTAACTTCTTCTTCTGCCATTATCCTTTTACCCAGTTTTTGGCCATGTTGAAATTTGCACGACTGAATTCTAGTCTGTCTACAAGTTTTACAGCACCGCCTTGTTTGATTGCTACATATCCTTCAGGATTTGTAACTTTAAATCCGTTCTTTGTTCTTAGGAAAGAACCGATACTCTGTATATTATTTAGTTTTTCATCAATACAGCCTTTGCAGACTGAAGTGTTATGTATGTTGCAACAGCAAAATAAAGACCTTCTCTATCTGCTCTAATTATTCTCATACCGACTTCACGAATTTCTTCATACTTTTGTTTAGTTGATTCTTGTTTCTTACTATCAATTTCTTTTTGTATCTTCTGATTGAAATATACTTCAAAGTTATTTGCTAATACTTTTGTATTTGCAATTGGTGTGCCTTCTCTAATGTAAGTGTTGAAAATGTTTTCAACTGAACACCCAATGACAATGTGTTTTTGTCTTTCTTAATCTTGTCAATAAATTTACCAGCCTTGTAAGCAGAACCTTCTGACATTCTAATGATGTTGTCAAATGCAATTGCTTCTGCCCTAGTAAAGCCAGGATTCGTTTGTTTGTACATTGCATCATCAAAGAATACATCTTTGTTACTTTTTAGACCACTAACACTTGCACCGAAACTAGCACTCAATCCTTTAATTGTTTTGCCAGAGTATGATGTATGAAATATAATGCCAATCTTTGCCTTATTAATTCTAGTGTAAAGAGAACTGCCTAACAATCCTGTTTTAACAATAGGTACAGCGTATGATATAGTATTTGGTGTAAAGACGATTGAATCTTTACCATCAACTTTTGCACGACTCTTATCACCACTGGTGAACAATAAGTCACCCTGTAGTATGCCTTGAATACCTAACTTTGGAAAATATTTTAGTGCGACAGTTAGTTTCTCTGCCAAAGCACCGCCATGGTTTCTCTTAATATCTGCGTTTGTGTAATTAATTTTTTGGAGTTGCGTTGAATAACGACTTGGTTGCAACAAAGAACTTGCCGTTCTCTGGATTTGTACCACAAAATATAGCAGGTGCACCATCCCATTTAACTGAAATCTGTGAGCCGCCTTCGGCCCCTTGTAACATTTGTTTGATAGATTTTAGAAACTCAATTGCCGTTCTGGCACCTTGACTTCCATTATTGATAATCTCATCTTCCAGATGTTCCAGATGTGTGTTTTTATCCTCTACAATGTAGTCTTGAAATCTTGCATTTACACTTGTTCCATTAATTTAATTTACACTATTATTTATAATATAAGGCTATTATACACTAAATAAAATGTTTGTGTTGGCGTTAGGTGTCGAAATATTCAACTTAGATTGAATTGAATTCAACTAGTATAGTTTGCCAAAGGTCCAAAATTGTATATTGACCTCTCTTTTGTGCGAAATAATAAGCTTTGTTAAAAACTCTTGAAGCATATCGCCAACTTTGCTTTTCTATTGTTTCATCTGAGCCATTTGATAGTAATTCTTTTGCATCATTGAAGAATTTTGACAGACAGCCTCGCCATCACTATTGGCATGATTGTATGAATGATAAATTTTCTGCAAAAATCTATATCTATAAGTTTAGAAGTTCCGCCACCAAAAGCCCTTTTAATTACTTTAACTTTTCTTCATACATTTCATAGTTTTTAGGCATTGTTACAGGTAATAATACACTTTGTGCCATCCTCAGTTACGAATGGATTACCAAAAGTTTACTACTTTTTACTTCGTGCTGGAAAGGTATGGGTTTGTTGACAAGACTAATCCAATATTTTCTGCCAGAAAGTTTTATTCGGTCTTTAGGAACTTTGAAACGCAGAAGCAGGTCCTGCAGGTAAAAATTCGTAGGTAATATTGCCGACTACTGCGCCAGTATTAGATTTATATGCTAACTAAATGCCCCTCTTGTCCGTCTTTTAAAGGCATAAGAAGTTTTGATTTAAATGTTCCAGTTCCTTATCATATGAACAATCTAATTGTATTTTATCAAAGTTGACATTAGGAAGGTTTCTTGGTCATTTATATTGGCCTGCATATTAAACTTTCATAGCGTAGATTTCGGCCATCAGATTTTTAAAGATATTCCAACAATATAGTTTTCAGCAAATGCCTCTTTTTAATTTTTATTTATTTCTTGTATGTTGATTACCATTCATTTTTCCATCTTGCAGTTTTTGAAATCCCGTTAAATTCTTTAATATAGTGTTGTTTAATTTTTCAGTTTGAATTAACCATATATCAGCTGGATTCCACGAATCTTTTGAGAATATAAACTCATTTCTTTACAACTAGGTCACTAATATATTTCATAAAACTTCCTTTACCATCATATTGATAAACATCAAATTTATTATTAGGTAAATCGGTTGCTTCTTTAATTTCGTTGAATTGTAATGTGAAGTGAGCCCACCAATCTGGAAGTTTATTTAATTCTGGAAATATATTTTAGCCACCCCAGATACTGCTTTTCCGTTTCTATTTTCCAGCCCTAAACATTTCATCAAATGAGCGCCAGTTTTGAGTTCTACTTCTAATACATACTCAAATATTTTTAAAGATATCTTTCTTGTTGAGGTGTATCAATTGTTATATTTTTAGAACTAAATACTTTTCTCTAATTGAGTCCACCCTAATGTTTTGTATTTTAAATCTTTAAGACGGCCGTCGGCCGATATGGCATCAGCAGGCCATTCTGCAATTTCAAATTGAGTCTTCCTCAGCTCTTGATTTAATTCAACATATTGCCTTTTCTCAATTTTATCTTTAAATCCATTTTCTTGCAAAATAACTTTTGAATCAATTCTAATTCTGTAGTCTTTTCCATTTTGCTTTGAGAATGCCATCCTTAGCGATGATGTAATCTTTACTTCATCTCCGTATTGACCAATTTCGTATGTGAATGTTGACATATTTCTCTCCGTATATACATATTTATATCTGTATAATACATCAATACGGAGAGAATGTCAAGCGTTATTCTACTTCTGTGAA
>UEXL01000085.1_pt1 | contig 44802 bp, 56 predicted proteins | sample 1796671 | NCBI WGS metagenome assembly UEXL01 (sample SAMEA4772471, study PRJEB27181) | metagenome | reverse complement strand
TACTTGCCTGTCGCTCTATCTTCGGCGTCTGCTTGGGTGTTTAACCTGGCGCGAAACAAAACGCAGGGCGCGGGGGTATGGCTCACAGTACCTAAAGCAAAAAGCCCTTACATATCAAGGACTTAGCGCAGGCGCGCGAGCTGTCGTGCCAGCGCCTCACCGTAGTAGCGCGGGAGCTGCTGCGCCTGAGCGTTAGCCGCAGGCATTAGCCATGGGTTGCGTGGTATGTTCACACTCTTGCGCGACAGGTCTTGGATCATTTCGACGCGTGGCTTGCGCTTCCCGCCGTACACGCGGAACAGGCCCTTGCGTCGTTGTAGCTCTAGGAATATGTACCGCTTGCCTGTGCGTACTGCCTCCTTCACTGCTATGGCATTGCGCTGCTTACGGTTGGAGCTGCGCGAGCGGCCCGCTAGTGTGATGCTGCTCACCTTGTTAGGGCGTCGGACCATCTTCTGGCGTGGCTTAGCGCCTCGGCCTTCCCCCGATGCTACCGACGTTGGTATTGCGACGCCGTTCTTGCCTGTTGAGTCTTCACGGCCGCCGATCTCTTGCGTCTCCATGTACTGCTGGGTTGAGCCTGTCGCGGCCTCTAGCGTCATTCTGTTGGCCTTACGGACTAGGATCGACCTTTGCGACCATGTGTTCCTTAGCGTCATTCTGCTGCCCAGCTGTTGGCGTGCGTCTTTCATTGTTCCGAATGCTGCCCGGTTTACCGTTTCGAGCTCCGCAAACAGTATGCCCCTGCTGTTTAGTCTCTCCAGCTTGTTTTCGAGTTGGCGCACCTGCGCCGCGTTAATTGTGATCGTCATTGTTAGGCCCTCCAGCGGTTGTCTTTTAGTGTAGCACGCCACGTCTTAGGGCACAAAGGGCCCAAAAAGGGCTCCAATCTCTACGTACGCCTACAGATCGCACCACAACCCCCTATAATACTAATAATAATAAAACTATATATCTAAAGTTGTACCCCTTATACCCTGACAGGCTGAGAGCCGCACAGCGCAAGGGCCGCGCCGGGGCACATGGGGCCAAAAGCCGTGCCCTAGACGTCCCCCTTGCTGCCCTAGCGGGAGAAAACGGCAAAAGTTGTGCCCCGCGTGCCCCGCCATGGTTGTGCCCCGTTTGCCCCTAATTTGCCACAGGGGCACGTCGAAAACGCCCAGTCGTACCCCTAAAAAGTTAACGGTTGCGCCCGCTGTCTTATGGTGCTATATTTCCGCTATCAACACGAACAGAGGACAACACAGTGGGCGAACTATTAACACCGGCCGAGGTAGCGCAACGGCTGAAAGTCACCGCACGACAGGTGCGCAATTATGTAAACGACGGCACGCTTGAGCACGTACGGATCAGCCCGCGCGTGATCCGCATTCCTGCCGGTTCATTAGAAAAGTTATTAGAGGGGCGTTTAAATGCAGACACTTGAGCACGTACGCGCCGCCGGGTTGCCGTGCTTTCCGTGTCGCCAAGATAAAGCGCCCCTAGTCAATAAGGGCCAAAGCTGGCGCGAAGCTGCACGGCTACCACTTGACCAACTAAAGCCAACCGCGATCGGCGGCCTACCAATCCCCCAAGGGCTGGTGGTTCTGGATCTCGACTTATACAAAGGCATAACACGCGAGCAAGCCGAACAGGCGCTAGGCTGTGTCATTCCGTGGGATCAGTCATTAGTACAAACCACCCAAAGCGGCGGCGAGCACCACGCGTTCCGTGTTAGCTGGCCCGTTAAGCAGGGCGACAGCATAGAAATAACCGGGCTAGACACCCGAGTAGAGGGCCGCGGCTATATCAGTTTTGGTCAAGGCTACACGCCCGCTAATATGTTCGGCGTGCTGCGCATGGCATACCCGGAGCAACTGCCAGAGCTCCCGGACGCAGCGCGATCAATCCTTGAGCGGATAGAGCACGAGCCAACCGCACCGGCGCAACTACCAGACGGCGACCGCAATGTCGACCAGCTCCGCGAAGCACTGACCCATATTACGCCGCATTGTTCCCGCGCCGAGTGGGCCAACATAGGCATGGCCCTGAAGCACCAATTCCACGACGACTACGAGACAGGCCTCGCGCTGTTTGATGCTTGGAGCCGTGGCGACTTCTGCGACGGCGGGGAGCCGAGCAACTACAACGGTGAGACACAAGAGCACCAGTGGGGCAGCTTCAAGGCAGAGGGCGGGATCACAATCGCAACCCTGTACTACGAGGCGAGCCGCCACGGGTGGACACCGCCTGCCGGGTTTGACGCTGCAGCCGTGTTTGGTGAAGGCAGCAACAACGCCGACGCGATCGACGACATTATAGCCAACGGCGGCAACCCGAAGGAAACGAAACGCCTCGCGGCATTGGTTAACGGCGATCCGCTGTTGTCCGCAGTGCTGCAGCGCGAATTGAAGGAAGCCGGGCTACTTACCGCCACGTTGCGCAAAGCATTAGAGCCGCGAGGACCTAAAGCACAGCCACCAGCTGCGGCAGCGGGCCAAGTATTGCCGCCCGCCGTACCAATGCAAACCAATATGTGGGCACCGTTCCAAACGAAAGGGAAGGACGAAAAGCCCAAAGGCACCCGCGACAACTTCAAGGCCATGATGGGCGCGTACGGCATTGACATAGAATACAACGAGGTCAGCAAAGAAGTGCGGATCAGCGGCCCGGGAGTACCACAAGCCGGAACACTGCACGACGAGGCGGCATTGTCTCACATTGACCACCTAGCCAACCTGAACGACTACCCGAAAGCGGACAACAAAAGCATGATCATGCTAACCGCCAACGAGCACACGTTTAACCCGGTTCAGCAATATATTGACGGCGCACCATGGGACGGCCACGACTACATAGGCGACCTGTTTAACTGCTTGACGCTGGAAGAGGACGAAGACCCAATACTTGCTGGCGAAATGTTCCGCCGTTGGTTCTTGGGTGCTGTTGCCATTGGCACGGGCCGAGCGGCTGCCATGGAGTACGTGTTAACGCTGGTGGACACTGAGGGCGGCGCGGGTAAAACGCGGTTCTTCTGCTCACTGGCCCCGGTATCACTGCGCAAAGACTCGGTCACGCTTGACACCACCAACAAAGACTCGATCAAGATAGCCACCAGCTATTGGCTTGTTGAGTTGGGAGAACTCGACGGCACGTTTAACCGTTCAGAGCAAGCACGGATCAAAGCCCACCTATCGAGCGAGTTCGACGAAATGCGCCTACCGTACGGCCGCGCGTATATGCGCTACCCACGCCGCACCGCGTACTTCGCCTCGGTCAACTCGACCACGTTCTTGACCGATAGTTCAGGCAACCGCCGCTTCTGGCCGATCCGTGTGCAACATTGTAACCATGAGCACGGGATCAACGTCCAACAGGCATGGGCGCAGGCGCAGGCGTGTATTCGCTCGGGCCACCGTTGGCACTTAACCACAGAGGAGAACAAACTGATCACCACTCGAAACGAAGAGTTCAGATCAAACAGCCGGGTGGCCGACAGCCTGAGCCAAGCCATACCAGAGGGCGCGCCGGAAGTTGAGCACCTAACAGTAACGGCGACCCTAATGCGCGTAGGTATTGCCAACCCATTAAAAAGCGATTTAAACGAGGCGGCGAACTGGCTCCGCAAGCGCGGGTACCGGGAGGTCAAACGCAACGGGGTCAAGGGCTTTGTTATTCCACGCATTGCCGTAACACTCGCCGACAACGTATTCAAACCACAGATCCAAGAGGTTAAGGCGTGAAGCAGCGACAGTTAAACCGCCCGGACGCGTTCAAGGTTAGCCTGTACGGCACCGGCCAAGACGACAGCCCGGCGCAGTTTTTCGACCGTGATCCGCGCGACGCATTGCCGCCCGCGACCCATGTTTGCAGCCAGCGCCGCATGACATGGCACGGCCCCGTTGTCGTCTATGACCTTTGTTATCGCGACGGCCAGCTGTGGGGCGGTTACGACACAAACCAGATCAGAGGGTACGCCAGCTTTGACGAGTTCAGAGCCGACCCGGTGATCAGGCCTGAAAATTACTACTATTCACAATACTAAGGACACCAACATGACAGACACGACACCGTTCGCCAAGTGGCGGGAAAAAGGAGAGCCCGACCCACACGGCGACCACTACGACCGTGAAGACGCCACGCTGGCCCATGCGGACATACCGAGCGACATTCTGGCCGATATGCTGCCCCGGTCGCCGTCGATGGGCCTCTCAAATATTGGCATACTAACAGCGGGCAAAGAGCGCACGCGCTGGCTGTCTCGTAAACTTTACCGCCTAGCGACCGACCACGACGGCATCAACCGCCGCCGGGCCGAGACGCTACTCGGGCACTACACCGACGACGAAATGGCGAACGCCTTCTACTTGTCAGAGTCACCCGAAGAACTACGCGCAGGACGCCACCGCATTCTGTGGCTATTGAAAGAGATCAAAGACCTTGAGGACCTAAACCAATGAACAACAGCTTAAACATACTTTCAGACATAACCGTTTTTAATAAGTACGCGCGCTATCTGCCGGTACTGGAACGCCGCGAAGACTGGGCCGAGATAGTGGGCCGCAACTGCGACATGCACGTCAAGCGGTACCCAGAATTGGCCGAAGACATTCAGCGCGTCTTCCGTGACTTCGTGATCACTAAGAAGGTGCTGCCGTCTATGCGCTCGCTACAATTCGGCGGCCGCCCCATTGAGTTAGCCAACAACCGGATCTTTAATTGCGCCTACATGCCGACGGACCACCCGGACGCGTTCAGCGAAATGATGTTTTTATTATTAGGTGGCACCGGTGGCGGGTATTCAGTCCAACGCCAGCACGTCGCCAAACTGCCAGCCGTACAAGGCACCAACGACACGCCGCGCCGTTTTGTGATCGGCGACTCAATCGAAGGGTGGGCGGATTCGGTCAAGGTGCTGATCGAGGCGTACTTCTACGGCAAAGCGCGCCCGGTCTTCATATTTGACGACATACGGGAGAAAGGCGCACCGCTGATCACCTCGGGTGGTAAAGCGCCGGGCCCTGAGCCGTTGCGCGTTTGTCTCGAAGCACTCGAAGGCGTCCTGCTTGGTGCCGCTGGTCGTGACCTCAAACCGATTGAAGCCCACGACATGATGTGCATTATTGCCGACGCGGTCCTTGCTGGTGGTATTCGCCGCGCGGCCCTGATCTGCTTGTTCAGCCGTGACGACAAAGAAATGCTAACCTGTAAGACCGGCGCTTGGTGGGAGACGGCCCCATGGCGCGGACGTGCTAACAATTCGGCGGTACTGCCACGCGGTCAGGTGTCGCGCGAAGAGTTCGACCACATTTGGCGCATTGTCGAAATGAGCGGAGCAGGCGAGCCGGGCGTATACTGGACCAGCGACGAGGACTGGGGCACCAACCCTTGCTGCGAGATCGCCCTTCGCCCCTTCCAGTTCTGCAACTTAACCGAGGTCAACACGTCGGACGTTAAAGGCCAGCAAGACTTCAACGAACGGGCCGAGGCTGCGGCGTTTATTGGCACCCTGCAGGCCGGTTATACCGACTTCCACTATCTGCGCCCAGTATGGCGAGAAACAACCGAGAAAGACGCGCTGGTGGGCGTAGGGCTAACCGGGATCGCTTCCGGCGCTATCCTCGGCCTTGATTTAACCGAAGCGGCCAACCATGCCGCCCACATGAACCAAGTCACCGCCCGCCGGATCGGCATTAACTACGCCGCCCGGGTGACGACGGTCAAGCCAGCGGGCACGACCTCGCTTGTTGTAGGGTCTTCGAGCGGTATCCACGCTTGGCACGCGGCGCACTATATCCGCAGAATGCGCGTAGGCAAGAACGAGGCGCTTTATCGCTATATGTTGGGGAAAGCCCCGGCGCTAGTCGAGGACGACCAATTCAACCCGCAAGGCGCGGTGCTTAGCTTCCCGCAGAAGGCACCAGACGGGGCCATAATGCGCACCGAAAGTTCGGCCGACCTGCTAGAACGTGTTAAGCGTTTCAACCTTGAGTGGGTACGAGCGGGCCACCGTGACGGCGTGAACACGCACAACGTCAGCTGCACGATCAGCCTAAAGGCCGAAGAGTGGGAGCCGACGGGCGAGTGGATGTGGGCTAACCGCAACGACTACAACGGGATCGCCGCACTGCCTCACGATGGCGGGACTTATGAACAAGCGCCTTTTGAGGACTGCACCGCCGAAGAGTACGCCGAGCTGCTGCCGCACCTCGAAGGCCTTAACATGCACGACGTGATCGAGCACAGCGACCACACGGACCTCTCGGGAGAACAAGCGTGCAGCGGGGGCCTGTGTGAGCTCGTATAGTCGCAATTGCCCTAAGTGCGGGAAAGGCAACATTGCGATCATATCTAATAAGGCTAACAGACTTAAAAACAATGCAACGGCCGCCGAATTGAGGGCTGTCGCTGCGTGGCTCGATCTGATAGTCTAGCCGCTGTTGTTTTCTCCCTGCCAACCTTTAGCCGCATTTATTTGCGGCTTTTTTTATTAGTTGCTTGACTTGTGCTATTAGTCTGCTATTATTACCACATCAACAGCAAACAACAGGACGCAACGCCATGACATACGAAAGAGCACAACAACTTCTAGGCTTTACCTCTCCAATGAGCCGCAAGCAGCGCGCAGAATTGGCAAAGAGCCGCCTCGAGACTCGCGCACCGGGTTCTCCTTTACGTTACGGCGTTGCTTGTCGTGTACTAATCGAGGGGGCGAAGTAATGACCAGCTCGCGCGGAGTATTCCCAAACGGTGACGGCACTTTCACCGCTATGACCTTCACCAAAAGCAAAACATTTAAAACAGAGCGCGGCGCGAACAACTGGTACGCCCGCCAAACAGGAGCACAGCTATGACCCCCGAGCAATTCGACCTAATCGTCGACCAGCGTTTCCCGCGCCTAAACTCTGCGACAATCGCAGCCTGCCGCGCGGTAGCAATCGACGGCCTGAGCGCCTATTCAGCCGAGGACGCTTTCAAGTGTGGCCGCGGTACTGTCAGCCGTTATGTAACCAAGATCCACGCCGAGTTTAGCCTAGCCATTGAGATAAGCGGCAATATTGAGCAGAAGGTCAAAGATATTCTAAAAGACCACCAGCTCTGGGACGGCGAAACGGCGGGCGCTATCGCCGAGGCGGTCGGCTATGAATAAGATTAAGCGAGCGGCCGCCGGGCTGTTAGTGCTGGCGGCGTTTGGCCTAGTCGGCCAGATGGACTACGAAGACGCAGTAGCGCAGCACGCGCACTGTTTGGCAATGGTTGAGGCGGGCAGCTGGCCCGCGGAGGTGTGCGAGTAATGAAGAAACATAGCACGAGACAATACGGCGACGAGTTGCAGTGCCATATCTGCGGCAAAACGTGGGAAGTTAACGACCCGGAGCCACCACCGTGTATAAATGAAGAGACGCCGTATACGCCGAGAGTAACGAAAAAAGGCGCTAAAAAGCGCCAAGTTAGAAGAAGGATCGAAGAGTTGCGGGAGCAGCTGGCGCTATCACGCGACAGCTAATTCAATCGCCCGGCGGCGCAATGCCTCCGGGGCCTTTTTCGCGTGCTCGTCCTGAGCCACCAGCCCTTGGGCCAATACCACCAGATCTTCTTTACCAATCGCCGCCCGGATAATCGCACGCTGCAACTGTGGCATAGTCCCGAAATGATAAGTCAAAGCAGGGGGTGTTACGCCCAGTTCGTCGGCTATCTGTTTGCGTTGGACCTGCGTGTAATGCGTCTCGCCTGCTAGGCGAAGCGCCACCCCCACGATCTCTTCTTTGCGTATCTCTGGTTTTTGTCTTTTATGTTTCATTGCTAATTTTCTCCGCGTTAATTGGCGTTAGTATTACCCAAAGCCGCTAGGTGGTCAAGAATTCTTTGTCCTACCCAACGAATGGCGGGCACCGCTTTAGAGTTTCCGATCGCTTTGTAGCGTGGCCCGTCGGGGCATTCCGCTGCGGGCTTGCCGCGCCAAGGGACCTGCGTGTGATTGTCTGGGAAGCCTTGCAGCCTCTCGCACTCAACGGGCGTCAGTTTGCGGGCGGCCGCCCCCTCCGTTACGAGGCCGCCCGCTATGCCTTTAAAGTCTCGTGCTTGAAGGGTGGCGGCTACGTGGTTTTCTCTGAACTCTCCGCGCTGCTCGTCACTAAAGAAAGTACGACCGCCAATTTCTCCGGCAGTGGCTTTCCGCGCTTCTGCGCCCTCTTGAACAGCCCCCCGCACGCCGTCGAACTCAAATAATACTTGTCCGGGATCGAACCCGTCTCTAGCACTTGCGACAACGAACACACGGCGGCGGCGTTGGGCCACTCCGAAAAATTGGGCGTCAAGGATTCGCCACGCGATAGATCTCCGTGGGCCATTGATAAGACCAGCGTTTCCCCACCGCTTCCCGTTTGGTGGTTGCAACTCACAGCCCGATCCTGCAAGTTCTCCAAGAAAGCAGCCGAAGGCGTTGTCCTTGGTGTTAAGTACGCCGGGGACGTTTTCCCAGACACACACGGCGGGTTGTTCTCTTTGTTCGTCGATTGCATTTAATAACCTCACATATTCTAAAGTAAGCTGGCCGCGGTCGTCGTTTAGCGACTCGCGGTTGCCTGCTACGCTAAACGCTTGGCAAGGTGTACCGCCTACCAGCAATTCGGGGGCGGGTATCATTCCGCATTTGATTAAGTCGGCGATCATAGTCATATCGCCAAGGTTTGGAACTTTCGGCCAATGGTGCGCCAGCACAGCCGACGGGAACTTCTCGATCTCCGCAAACCATGCCGCCTTCATGCCTAGCGGCTCCCAAGCTACGCTGGCGGATTCTATGCCGCTGCACACTGACCCGTAAACTATTGACATGCTGCCTCCTTTACCGCATCGGCGATCCGTGCTCTGGCAATTTCTGCGTATTCTTCGGAAAGTTCAAAACCCATGAACCGGAAGCCCTCAAGAACCGCGCCCCTGCCCGTGCTGCCGCTACCTGTGAACGGGTCAAGGATAAGCCCACCCGGCGGTGTGATTAACCGGCAAAGCCAGCGCATAAGCTCGGTCGGCTTAACTGTTGGGTGCACATTCTTGCCGCCACCGGTCCGGCCTGCGCCTGATCGTGGACTGTTTAGCCCTGCGCTGCCCTCTTCACGGCCGCCCGTACACTCGCCAGCTGTTGCCGTGTCGAATGCCTCCAGCCCTGCTTCTCGGTCCGCTCTGGTGGCCTTGGTGCTGTAGAAATAGCGGTCCATAGGCTCAGGCAAGCAACCGTCGTGCATTACATTGCCGGGCCAACGGTCGCCCGTTATTCTGCAGCCGTCGATATTCAAAGCACCCAGCCCGTGCTTCTGTACGTTATGCGCAAAGGTGCCGTCTAATGGCTTGCGGCATAGTACGATCGGCTCGTGGCAAGGCTTCAAGGCAGTGCCCCACCCTTCCCACTGCTTGGCGGCGTCGCTGTGTGCGCTGGTAATAGCGCCGATCTGTGCTTCGCCTTGGTCGCGCGAGTCGTCGTACTTCTTGCGCCAGTTAGCCGCGCCGCTGCTCTTCTCGTGCTGGCCGACGACCTCCCGGTTGTGCCAGTCTGCGCCCGGCTCGCCTTTGTTGCCGTTTAGCACCATAAGCAGCTCACCGATCCGCGGCGGTATTGTCGGCCACTTCAACAGCTCCAACAACTGCGGGACCTGTTCGAGCGTCGGGATCGACGGCTGCGACTTCTGGCTGGTCCAGTGCCCGGCCATTCCGGCAAAGCCGAACGCGTCGTCGATCGCTTTGTTTGTTATGCCTGCGGCGTCTCGCATTGCGCCGATCCACTTTGTCACCTCTAACACGTCGTCACGGTCATGGCGCTGGCGGTCGATCGCCTTGTCTATCGCCATTGACTTAGGGAACCCGGAGCCGTACAGCCAGTGCAACATGTCCACGACCTCGAACCCGCCAAGGCGCAAAGACATGGCCATTAGATCGACAGTACGCGAACCGGCGAAGGCGACAAGATAGCCGCCCGGCTTTAATACGCGGAACGCCTGCTCCCAGACCAACGGCCCGGGCACGAAGCTGTCCCACTTCTTACCCATAAAGCCACCACAGTTGGGGCTGTACTCGTCGCCGTTAAGCCAATGCGCTAGCACTTCGCGCATGTTCGGCTGCTTGCTTAGCCCATAAGGCGGGTCGCACACAATGGCGTCCACGCTGTTAGCCGGTAAAGTTGCCATACCGGCGCGGCAGTCCATATTAATGATCACGGCTTCAAGCCCTCCGAAATATTAGGGCACTTGGCCTTGTTTTTAAAGGGGCCGTAGTCTTTGCGCGCCTGTTTCATTGACGTGGTGACGTGCAGCACTTCCGAGAATGCGTGGCCTGGATAATCTTTTATAGAGATAATGACTTCGCGCTTACGTTGTTTAGTCGCTATGAAAAGAATCACGCCGCTAGGGAACACGGCGACCTTGCCCTTGCAGGCCGTCTTCGCGCCCACGTCTACTAGTTTGTTTTCATGGTGGAAGTTGAGGAGGGCCGGCGGTATATGCTGTCCTTTTCTGAATGTGAATAATTGCATTAGTTGTTTACTCCTGTTAAGTCTGCCGCGCCTGTGCTGAAAAACGCCACGCCACCCTTGCCCGCGATTAGTTGCAGCCATGCCAACTGTGCGGTCTCGTGGTCGTCGCCTTTATACTTCCAGCCGGGGCGCTTAGTCTCCACGGCTATGAATTGGCCGATCGTGGCGCCTACCATTTCAGGCGTGACCAGTCTTGGCATAATGCCGATCAGGTCTGAGGACTTGATCTTGCTGTTCAGCTTGGCGCTGTCGTTACAAAGCCCCCAGCGGATCGGCGCTTGCTCGACCTCGAACCGGAAGTTGCAACGCGGGCAGCTGTGTTGTTCTTTGCTCTTGCTGGCCCCTACGTTGTTGCGCCACGCTAGGCCGCCTTGTTTGGCTATTTGTAACCGCGCCGCCTGCTGTGCGTACGCTTCCGACTTAATCGGCGTGCCTTCCGGCGAGTGGTGCGCGTCGGCGTGCAATATCTGCTGCAGTTCTGCGGCCGCTTGCGGGTGGCGTTGCGCCCATGCTTGGTAGTTCATACCGTGCCCCCGTTCTTAATGTACGCCACTTGGAGCGCGTCCCACACTTCGGCCAATAGCGGCGTCACGCTTTCCAGCCCTAGCTCTTTGGCGCGTTCTGCTTCTCGCTGTGCCCCCGGGCTCTTCTCGCTACCCGGCAAGAATACGATCGCCTCGCACTGCCCTAGCATGACAAGGTCGATCTCCATGTAGTGCTCGTAATTAGCCCAGCCGTGACCAAGGCACGCTGGGTTGCGCACCTCGTGGCCCTGTTCTACTAGCGCCAGCTCTGCAAGGTTAAAGCTGTCTAAGTTAAAGCCGGCTAGCCCTGTCATGGGCCCGGCTATGTAAATAATTGCCATTAATCTATGCTCCTGTTAATTTTCCCTGATAAAGTTAACGCATACCCGGCGCAGTGTCAAGCTGTTGCGCTCTCCATTTTTCAGGAGAAGGCGGCGTTACTTGTTCGATCGCCCCTTTCAGTACCGCGGTGCGCGTTAATTTGCCTTTTAAATGTGGGTATTTCATTTTCTCTTTAGGCACATTGATCGCCACGTTGGTAGAGTCCGCGGAGTCGAAGGGGAAGGTACCAAGAAGGCGGCCGTCGAGCATTCGCAGGCCGTGCACTTTGACACTTAGGTCCCGATCAACATAGATCGCGGTGAAGGCTTCAGCTAGCCGGCTTTTGAGCTCTTGAGACCTTGGAGTTTGGCGAGTGATAAGGCCCACACATGCCGATCGCGACGCGCGGGAACTTTTCACACAGGGTCACGAACCTTCCGATACTCTCGTCGCTGTGCCAAACGGGGACCGCCTTCGGCAAGAACATGCCCGGCATTTTCAACAGCAAGGCGTCGTTCTCTTCCTCGCTGCCCGCTATGACGTCGGGCACAAGGAACCAATCCACCTCCGCCCACCATTTGGCAAGCCACAGGTAAAACGCCAGCCAATGCGCGTCCCAGTCTGTGACCACTTCTTTCTTTTGGCTCGACATGTAAAAGCTAAACGCCCCGTTGTCAACTACTAACGACCTGGCAACGCTCGCGGCTTGCTTCATTTGGTCTGGCCTGTGGTAACTAACCAAGGCCCCGCCGTCCCGCCACAACACTTTCCAGCAGTGTATGACCTTGCCTTCTCCGATGTCCTCTTTGCCCCACATTGGCCCGCCGTGGTAGTGGTGCACCGTCACTAGCGGGCACCCGGCGCAGTGTCAAGCATAAACCGTGCTGCTATTTTCTCGGCCAGTGCGTCCGTGTCTTTGGCGTCTAGTGTGAAGGCGCTAGCAATATCGACCCCGAAGCGCAAGAAGAAACGGCGGTGGATCTCCCCTAAGTCGCGGCCCTCTTGAGCGCCGACCCACCACTTCACCAGATTGCGCAGGACTTCCCGGCGGTGTTTGGCGGCTTGGTGGCGTTTGAGGTCCGCAGAGCGGGCGATCGGTGGCAAGTTGCGGGCGAACTGTCCGCGCTGGTGCTCTTCGTCGCTGCAGTCTGCCTTGCGCATTTTCTCGAATAGCTTCGCCATGGCTTCGACGTCCAGTTCGGCCAAGTCGCCGTCGACCTGTTCGGGCACACTGCGGCCTGCTGGCTCTGGCACTGCGCCACAATACGGGCACGCCTTAAAGAACGCCTCGTACGGTTGCGAGCAGCAATCACACACGCGCTGGGGGATAGTGTCGGTCGTTGCTCGGCTGCCTTTCTCTTTGCCTTCTAGTGTCCACTGGCGGGGCCAGTCTGGCATGCCGTGGCGCTCCCAGTTGCGCACCGGGTCAATGATCACCGCGTACGGCTTCGGACCGTTGGCAATGGCAGCGCGTCGGCCTTCGGCTGTGCTCAGGTCGTACCCCTCGGCGTAAACAACCCGGAGAACGCGGCCGCACATTTGCAAAAATTTGTTTAGTGACTGCGTAGGGCGCGCGAGGATCGCACACTCTGCGGCGGGCACGTCGTAGCCCTCGTCGAACAGATCCACATTGACGAGCTGTTGCATTTCGCCCGCTGCGAAGTCGTCGTTCGCCCTATCGCGCACGCCGTCTTCCGTGTTGCCGTCTAGTGCTATGGCCCTGCCGCCTACTTCGTTGAAGCGGTTCGCCATTTCGTTAGAGGTCGCAACGTCGGTGGCGAATACGATCGCCCGCTTGCCTTTGGCGAACTGGTTGTACTGCTTCACCACGTCGCCCACTAGGTGCGATTCAACAACCCGGGCGCGGAACGCCTTCGCGTTAAAGTCACCCGAGGCAGTGACCGCCACCCCCTCCAAGTCTAGGTCGGTTGTTGGCGCGTAGTATTTAAACGGCGACAAGTAGCCCTGCTCGATCAGCCACTTAACCTGGGGGCCTTCGACCAGCTCTTGGGCGAACCCGTCGGCGTCTTCGCCTAGCCCCTTGCCGTCCGCTCGCTCTGAACAGGCGGTCACCTGTAGCAACTTAGCGTTGACCATGCAATCGACAGCGCGAGCCCATAGCCCGCTAGTTACATAGTGGTGCCCCTCGTCGAATACGCACAGCGACACTTGTTTGATCCAGCTTTGCAAGGCGGCGTTTTTGCCTGCGCTCTTACTGGTTAACGTCTGCACGGACGCAACGCCGCACAGCGCGTCGGGGTCTACGAATGACTTCCCGAATTTCTTCAAGTGTTGGCGGCGCGCTAGGCGGACTGTTGCCGGTGGCGCTACTACTCTATGGCTAACGCCCAACATTGCAAGGCTACAAGATATTTGCACCACGATCTCTTTGCGGTGTACCACGGCAGCCGACGCGCCCTTGTGGTCGTGGATAATACTCGCGAATACAATAGTTTTACCTCCGCCCGTTGCCATTACCGCCAGCACGGCCCGCACACGCTCCCACGCTTCGGCGATCGCTTCTTTTACCGGCAGTTGGTAGTCCTTCCGTAATTTAATCACTTGTTAACTTTCCTCAATAAAGTGTTTGACTAACGGCATCATAACTGCTAACTTTCCCCACGTCAATTAGCAAAACCCAACCGGAGACAAAAGCAAATGACTATTAAAATTGAATTCCCAGCCGACCGCAAAGACATAGCCTTAGCGATAGGCCAAGCACTGACCGCAATTGGTCAAGGCAAAGCGTTAATAAACAGCCCCGCGCCTACCACGGCTGCGGAAGTTCCCGCCGGTGTAGTTGAGCAGCACGTAGCAGACCCCGCGCCGGAAGACATAGCGGCCGCGACGTTTGCCAATAAAGACGACAGCGCCGACATTGAGGCCGAAGAGGCCCCAAACGACAGTACCGCGGCTCAATGTGCTACGCAAGAGCAAAAGGCCGCGGGTGCTCATGTTGCAAATGACGGCGCGAACGTAGACGAAAAGGGCGTGGCATTTAACGCCGAGTTCTGCTCGAAGGCTGCGATCCCGTTCTACGGTAGCGGCAAGAAGAAAGGCCAATGGAAGAAACGCCAAGGCGTTGACGAGGGGGCCTACGATGATTGGTACGCGGACGAGTTGTTCAGCGGCAAGATCGAAGACTCTACCCCCGCGGAAACGACCAGCGACAGCAATGTAGCGGCTAACGCGTTCGGCAATAACACCGCAGTAATAGACGAAGCCACACCGCAAGACGCCGGGCAGTTAATGAAGTGGGTTAGCGAGCAACAAGCCGCGGGCAACATTACCCAACAACAGGTGACAGACGCTTACACCGCGCTCCAGTTGCCTTTTGACGCGGTTATGAACCCGGCCTACCCGGTTGCTGATAACTGCGCCTCTATCTACAACCACTTGAAAGGGCAGATCTAATGCAACACGCCATCCTTGCGCCAAGTAGTGCCCCGGTTTGGGGGTTCTGCTCTGGCTCGGTAATCGCAGCGCAAGCCGCGCCCAGCCCTGAGACTGAACAGACCCGCAACGGCACCGCCGCGCATTGGGTGGCGTCTGAATGCCTCGAAGGTTGGAGCGGCGCGAAGTTAGGCAACAGCTGGAACCCGGTCGATTATATCGGCAGGACAGCCCCGAACGGCGTCATTATCGACGTGACGCACGCGGACGGGGCCGACGTCTATGTTACCGACGTGATCGGCACGCTGTCAGAGATTGAAGGCGGACGCGAGGCGCTAGTTGTAGAGCGTCGCACGTTTATGCCGTCAGTGCACCCGGACAACTGGGGCACCCCGGACGCTTGGGCCCGCATTGGCAACAAGATCTATATTTGGGACTATAAGCACGGCCACGCCAAGGTTGACGCGTTCGAGAATTTGCAGCTCGTGGACTACCTCGAAGGCATACGGACCGAACTCGGGATCGACGGACACGCCGACCAGTTCACGCAAGTAGACGCCCGAGTGGTCCAGCCGTTCGCGTATGACCCGAAAGGGCCGATCAGCACTTGGCTGTTCACGCTGTGCGACATGCGCGGCCTAGTTAACCAGCTGCACGCCCAAGCGCACGAAAGCCAAACGAACCCGACGTTGACAAGCGGCAAGCACTGCCGATATTGTCCCGCCCGGGGCCGCTGTCCAGCGTTGCGCGCTGCCGCCTACAACTTGATCGACCTCGTGAAAGTGCCGGTAGCGTTTGACACTATGGCGGGCGACGACTTGGCAACCGAACGCGAGATCCTACTTCGCGGCCAGACCATGCTCAAAGCACGGATCGAGGCTATCGAGGACGACCTCATTCACCGGGTGAAGTCCGGCGACGTCGTCGTGTGGCCTAGCACTTGAAGCCGTACCGGGCCGCCTTGAGTGGACGGTAGCGCCTGAGCAGGCGATCGCGTCTGTTGGCTTGTTAGGCGTAGACATTCGCAAGCCGCACTGCGACACGCCAACGCAGGCACGCGCCAAGGTCCCGGCGAAAATGCGCGAGCACTTCGACACGGCGATCAAGACAGTAAGTAAACGTAAATCATCAATTAAACTAATCGACGCTAGCGACACTATGGCCGCGCGCGTATTCTCTCGCAAATAAATAGTTGACACGCGGGGCAACCTGCGTTAACTTTATCGGCGAAAGTTAATTAAACAGGAGGTCCACATGGACAACCAGCACAGAAAAATAAAAGGGTACCGCGAATTAAATCAGGCAGAAATTGACTTGATGAACCGCATTAAGGAGCAGGGCGAAGTATTCGGCGACCTCCTTAGCGAACTGGCGGTACTACGCAACGCAGACCGCGAAGCGACGCACACGGCGGTAAAACGCGAAGAGGCACCACGACTAACCCACGAACAGCTGGGCGACTCGTGCACCGCGGTTGGCCTTGCAGAAGACCACCTAAAAACCGGCGTAATGTGGCTTGTCCGCGCTGTCGCCCTTCCATCATCTTTCTAAGCTAAATTAATCAACGGAGCAATTAAAATGCCACAATTAGACCAAACCCACGTATTAGTAGAAAACGCGATCGTAGTATGGGACGCAATCACCCGCCCGGACGTTCGCGACGACGGTTCAAAAAGCCACAAGTTAAAAGTTGTGATCCCACCGGGAAGCCAAGACGCCCAGCTCGTCGAAGCAATGGCCGCGCAATGCCTGCAAGAGTCAAAGTGGAAAGGCGTCATGCCTAACGGCGGCAACTTCGCGATCAGTCAGGTGCAGCCGGGCGAGTTCAACAACATGTACAACGGCGGCTACGTGATCAACCCAAGCACTAACCGCTTGCCGGATATTTTCGACGAGAGCGGCAACCGCTTAGACCCTATGCAGTACGGCAACTTACTGTACGGCGGCCAAGTTGTTAGCGTGATCGTGCACTGTTGGGACTACGACAACAAGTCGAAAGGTATCGCGACAGGCCTCGACGGCGTGCGAATTCACACCAGCTTAAACGCTCCGCAGCAACAATTCGGCGGCGGTGGTTATGACGCGGCCTCTGCATTCGGTGCGGGCGGCGGTCAGAACAACCAAGGCGGATTCCAACAGCCTGCACAACAGCAGCCAATGCAACAGCAGCCAGCGCAGCAAGGCGGATTCCAACAACCTGCACAACAGCAGCCAATGCAACAGCAGCCAATGCAACAGCAGCCAATGCAGCAAGGCGGATTCCAACAACCTGCACAACAGCAGCCAATGCAACAGCAGCCAATGCAACAGCAGCCAATGCAGCAAGGCGGATTCCAACAACCTGCACAACAGCAGCCAATGCAACAGGCGAACAACTTCCTGCCGCAACAGTAGGCCAACCCACGACCATTCAGGCCGCCCAAGTCGGCGGCCTTTTCGTTTCTAAGGAGTCACGACCATGACAACACAACACTATATAGCCGTATACCTCGCTGCCTTCTGCCTCGCCGTACTATACACACACGCGATCCGCAGTAAACGCAAGAGCGAACGACGCGCTCGCAAAGCCACCCACGTATTCTTGGACCTCGAAACGCTGGGCCTGAGACATAACGCCCCGGTCCTCGTGATCGCCGCCTACGCGGTTGACTCGCTCGGCAATAAGATCAAGCGCGACCAATGGCGGGTCAGTGTGAAGGACGCCAACAGACACGGCACGGCGGACCCTTCGACAATGCAATGGTGGTCGGAGCAATCCGAAGACGCCAAACGCGCAGCCTTTGAAGACGGCCCGCGCTTGACACTGTTCGACGCATTGCGGGGCCTTTCGCTGTTTATCGGTAGCCTAGAGGGCCCGGTGTACGTTTGGGGCAACGCGCCGACCTTCGATTGTGCTATCCTTCGCCACGCCTATATGCAAACAAGCCAAGAAACGCCGTGGGAGTTCTGGCAAGAGCGCGACTGCCGCACCGTCGCTTGGGTTGGCGAGTGGCTAGGCTATGACGCCAAACAGGGCACCGAGTTTAAAGGCGAGCGCCACAACGCCCTAGACGACGCAAGGCACCAAGCCCGCTACACGATCGACATTCTCAACCATATAGGCGGCAAACTATGACCCCCGTTACCTACCCGACTATTGACTTCGAGACGTACAGTGAGGCCGGGTACCACTTGGACCCGTTCACGGGCAAGGTTAAAGGCGTCGGCTCTCAAGGCAAAGGAGGCCTCCCGGAGACGGGCACGCCAGCCTACGCCGAGCACCATAGCGCCGAAGTGTTGACCATGTCCTACGACTTGCTCGACGGCCGAGGCGTGCGACGCTGGAAGCCGGGCGAGCCTAATCCGCAAGACTTACTCGAGTACGTCGCAGCGGGCAAACCGCTCGCCGCTTGGAACGTGACCTTCGAGTGGTACATTTGGAACTTTGTCTGCACCCGCAAGTACGGCTGGCCGCAATTGCAGCTAGACCAGTGCCACTGCGACATGGCGAAAAGCCGCAGGTACTCAACGCCCGGCAGCCTTGCGCTTGCCGCTAAGGTACTAGGCGGGGCACCAAAGGACAAAACCGGCAACGACTTGATCCGCAAGTTGACACGCCCGCACACTCCGACCAAGAAACGCCCGTCGGTACGCTGGACCCGTGAGACGGCGCCGGAGGACTTCGCAAACTTTGACGCCTATTGTGATCAGGACGTTGTGGCCGAAATGACCACCGCCGCCAGCATTCCCGACCTTACCCCGTACGAGCGCGCCACATGGCTAGCCGATCAATATGTAAACGCCCGCGGCGTTCAGGTTGACGTCGCCTCGCTTGATGCCTGCCTCGACATTATGGCCCAGACCGAGCGACGTTTTACCGACGAGCTGCGTCAAATAACTGGCGGTGCCGTTAGCACGGTAAACGCTGGCGCGCAGTTTATCCAGTGGATGGCAGGTTTAGGCGTGCACACCACCAGCATTGACAAAGACCACGTCGCCGACCTTATGGCGCTAGACTTGCCGCCAGTGGTCCGCCGGGCCTTGGAGATCCGCCAGAGTTTAGGCGGTGCCAATATCAAAAAATTGCCAAAGCTCAAGCGACAAATTAACAGCGACGGCAGGTTGCGCAACCAGTACATGTTCTGCGGTGCCGACCGTACGGGCCGCTGGTCAGCCGGTGGCGTCCAACTGCAAAACATAACGGCCAAGGGCCCGAAGTCTAAGACGTGTAATATCTGCACGCGTATTGTTGGTATAAACAACAGCCTAGAAATGCCGACAGGTAGTGGCGCCTGCCCGAGTTGCGGGGACTCCAACTGGACAGCGGACCCGGAGTGGACGGTCGAGGCGGTAGAATATGCGCTGCAAGACATAGCAACGCGCGACCTTGACTACGTCCTCGCGGTATGGGGCGACCCGTGCGCACTGCTCGCGGGCTGTCTGCGTGGGCTATTTATTGCCACCGACGACCACGAACTGATCTGTTGTGACTTCTCGGCGATCGAGGCTGTTGTTCTGGCGTGCTTGTCTCGCTGCCAATGGCGGATCGACGTATTCAACACACACGGCAAGATCTACGAAATGAGCGCAAGCAAGATCACCGGCGTGCCGTTTGAAGACTTCGCCGCGTACAAGAAAGCTAACGGAATGCACCACCCGCTCAGAAAGTCGATCGGTAAAGTTGCCGAGCTGGCGTCAGGGTACGGCGGCTGGATCGGCGCTTGGAAAGCATTCGGGGCCGACGAGCACTTCGACAATGACGACGACATTAAAAAGCAGATAGTGGCATGGCGCGAAGCGAGCCCAGAGATCGTCGAGTTCTGGGGCGGGCAGCACCGCCAAGTAGGCGCGAAGCCATGGGACAGCAAACCGGAACTATTCGGCCTTGAAGGCGCAGCCGTTGCGGCAGTGCTCAACCCAGGCCAGTGCTTCGCAGTTGGCGACATATCTTACGGCGTGGCTAATGACGTGCTTTATTGCCGCTTACCGTCTGGCCGCTTCCTGCATTATCACCGCCCGCGACTTGACCAAGGCGACGACCATTTTCGCCGCCCTTGCTATAAGTTGACGTTTGAAGGGTACAACAGCAACAGCCAGAAAGGCCCGGTGGGCTGGCACAGAATGGAGACGTACGGCGGAAGGTTAGCGGAGAACGTGACCCAAGCTGTTAGCGCCGACATTCAAGCCGAAGCACTCAAACGCGCAGAGGCGGCCGCTTACCCGGTCGTAATGCACACACACGACGAATTAACCGCGGAAGTGCGCAAAGGCAGCGGTAAAACGCTCGCAGGCATGACCGAAGTTATGACACAGCGCCCAGAGTGGGCGAGCTGGTGGCCGATACGCGGTGCTGGTTGGACACACAAGAGATACCAGAAGGACTAATATTATGAAGCAATGCACCGACCCGACTTTTCCCGGTACCGCCGTTTATGCCACGGTAGGCGGTAAGCTGTTTAAACTCTCGCGCTTAGTGGCCGCTTGGGACGAGCAAGGCACCGTCGAATTTGAAACACTTAACAACCAGTACGAGGCGAGGTTCACGGACGCAGAGACACGCCGCGCATTCGTTGACACTTGCCGCACGATCGGGAGGCTGCGCTAATGGCTAAGATATCAGGGGTACAAAAGCGCCACCTTCTGGCGATTGTTAACGGCGCTAAGATAAAGGCCCAAACGCGGAGCGACTACCCGAACCGCTGGTACTTCACAACGGACGCCGACGGCATAAACGGGACCGTCTATCTGTGCATTACAATGCGGTCGTTAATGTCACGCGGAATGGTTCACGCGTTTAATGGTGGGCTTTGCACGATAACAGAAAGCGGCCTAAAAGCTGCCGGGCTTAATAACCCAATAACTGAGGAATAGAGGCATGAAGAAAACAATTTATATCTGTAAGGTTAACGGAGAGCTACACGGCGGGCGCGCTATGTGCGGATCGATTGCTTGCGGTTCTAATCAATGCAAAGCGCACGGCAATTACAAGTGTCCCCACAAAGTCAAGGAGGGATCGCCGTGTTAGTCGACTACATATCGCCGGACACGGAGGCAGGGAACGTCACGCTTTTAGTCATGCCTAGCAGGCTTTAGGCGTGAAAGTCTAAGCCCGTCACCCATTTAATGAAAGCGGCTAAACCGGTGCCAATAGCGCCCCACTTAGCTAACCAAAGCAGCGCGGATTGTACGGACTTGCCGACCCGCGCTGTGCCTTGGAGGTCCCGGTGCAATTCGACGATCGACCGCGTTTCGTCGGTCAGTTTGTCAATGCTGGTGGTGTTCTGGTTTACGGCGTTGATCATGGCGTCGAACTTCTTCGACTCTTCGACCTCGTGCTTGTCGAATCGCTTCGTCAAGTCTTTTATGTCGTCGTGCATTTCTGCCAACTCCTGATCACTAAATCGCCGCGCCATTCCGTCCGTACCTATTACCGTTTGATTATACTAGAGATAATACCCGACAACGTACCCGCTGTCGATCCGTTCGCTGCATTTAATCGGTTGCGCTGCTCGTTCTTGAGGACGCCGAAGTATGCCCAAAGCAGAGTCACAAACGGGCCAACAACGGCAGCAACAAACGGCCACCCGTCAACCACTGCGGCGACTAGCTTCTCGTTCTCGATTGCTACGGCATACGCCCACAGCGACACGACCACGACTGTGGCAAACGCCACCAGCTGAAACGACCCAAGGGCGATCCGCGGGCGGGTTGTGTGCGTGCTGCCTTGCTCTGCCTGCAGCATGGCTTGCAACGTGTGGTGCTGCTCGATCTGTACGTCGAACTCGCGGCCCATTAATTGCGCCCGCTGGTCTGGTGGCAGACTATCGACCGCGGCTTGCATGTCGGAGCCGGTGGCGCCAGGTGGCAGCTTCTTGTCGTCCGGTAAAAATTCGTTAACCACGTCGATAATTAAACCGCCGCCGGGGACGACGGCCTTCACGACCGCGCCCCCTACCTTGCCTAATATGTCAAGTAATTTCATAGCCTAATACTCCCACGCCATGGCCTGCCCGCCGCGCCAGTCTAAGTGGACGAACGTCTTAGCGACGCCGATCCCTGTCGCGCCGTGCTCAATGCCTAGCTTGATCAGTTGGTGGCGCTCTGCCCCGCCGTTGACCGCAATGTCAAACGCGATCCCGAAGTTATGGTGACCGGGCGAAGACTTGCGCGCCTCACTCGGGTGGTTCTTGCAGCGGTAGCCACTCGTAACCGTTAAAGGGCGGCCTGCAGCCTCGCGGACCTCTTGCAGCTTGTCCAAGGCCCACTGCTGGACCTCGTAGCCGTCACACCCGCACGAACAGCGCAAGCGCGTGTCCGTCTCCGGGTTAAAGTTGGCGGTGCTTGCTTCCATTACAACGCCCCCGCCGCGGTTAAGATCCAGTTAGACCCCTGAAATTCGACCTCGGCCCACTCACCGACGGCTAGCACTTTATTGCCACCGGCTAGCGTTACGGTCAGCGTGAAAGCGCCCGTAGCCGCCGCGGTTCTAACTATGCGGAATTTATCCCCGTTAGTGGCAGGGCTGGTCAGTGTGACCGTACGGTTAGCAGTCAAAGGAGTAGCGAATTGCTGGGTTATCTGGTCAACCCCGATCTCCAATGTTACCGAAGCGTCTCCGCGGTTGCCGCTAACACTCTGGCGCACCTTCTTACCACGGAACCCCGGAAGCGTTTCGAGTACAGTGTTAGTGTCGGTCGTGTTGTTGGTGTAGATCACATAATCAAAGCCAAAATCGGACATCCCCGCGCCTATGATACCGTTGTCGTTGTCGTGCAAGTTCATAACACCCATGTTAACGGGGCCCGCACTCAAACAACGGATCGCTTGCGCACAGTTCGCCCCCTCGTAGTAGTCGTTGTTGAAATTCTCCGAGCCCGCAGGGATATGTAAACCGTATAGCGTGGCGAACCCGCCACATTTTGCGTAAGGTATAGTAATATCGTCAGACCCCACGTTTATTCCCGTGCCGTCTGTGCCTGTTAGCTCACAGCGCCCAACCGAAGAACCCGCGGCGAAGTTGTCGTGGAAGTTAACGCCGATCTCTAAACTAGCGTCGCCCTGCACTTTATCGATCGTGACCTTCGACTGTATACGCGCGTGCTCGCGGTTATTGTTGCCGATCAGTGTGCCTATGTTCACCGTGCCCGCGTTGAAAGTACGGAACGCGATCCCCGGGACGTTTGAAATGTCAATAGTTCCGAACTCTGCGCTGGCCTCTGCGTCTGTATTTTGCAAATAGATCCCGGTTTGGCCGCTATCCGCTCCGAGCCCGTTGTGGGTTATCTTCCCGACTTTCAGCTTTTTATCATTCGACGAGATCCACGCGACATTCGCGCCGCCTTGGTTCTTGATGATAATCTCGTCAATAGAAAGCCCCACCGTTTCGGCTGTAACCAGTGCCGTGACGTCGGTCTGCTGTACCGTTAGCTTGCCGATGTGAATATCTTCCGGCAGTTCGTCGGTGCCTTTGACCGGCCCTTGATCCACAGAAAGGTTATAACTTAGCGCCCCACTGTCACAGACGATCTCGCCGATCTCGAAGTTCTTAGACCCAAAGAACAGATGCACGCCTGTAGACCCCCCGGTTGCGGTCTGGTTAACATACGCCGGGTTGACCTCCGTTATGCGGATTTTATCAACGTTCAGCTTGCGGGTGTAGAACGTACCAAAACGGACGGTACAATTCACGGTGCCCAACATGCGGACATTACTGACCCACGTTACACCGCCTTGCGGTGGAGTAGTAGCCGGGCCGGTGCCGGTAATATGGACAACCCCGTCAATGATGCAGCCCTCGGCGAACAGGAACGTGCGGTTGCTAGTGCCGTTGGTGATCCCTGTTTGGAAAACCCCGTCAGGCCAAACCAAAAACAAATGAGGTGACGCAGAGAGGGCGGCTTGTGCTGCGCTATCGTCCGTCGTAGTGTCGCCTTTGAGGCCGTATTGTTTCACATTGACCCAGCCGTCCGCCCGAAGGATAAGGACAAGACCGCTCGCCATTGCGTGGTTGCCGAATCCGTCTATTGTGTCGCCGTCCGTTGCTGCCTGCCCCGCCGTTTTGACCACGTAAGGGCTTGCACCCCCGTCGTTCTGTGCGTAGTACCCCGAGGTCCTCACGTCCATTCCGACTTTTAACGTCGTGTCGGCCTTAGCGGCATCGACAGTTAGGTGAGTGGGGCCCAATATGCGCTGGACCGCCTCTAAGTATTGGGCAGCGCCCACTTTGTCCGGGTTGCCACTAGGGCACAAGCCCCGCCGCGCTTAGGAAGGATTGCTGGAGCCCGACCAAGTCATTGACGATCGCAGCTTCCCACGGCGTCCCTGTCCCGTCACCCGGGACCGTTATGTTTCTCGCGGCACCATAAGGATAGTCAGGCGTTGACGGCGCGACTTTTCCCGGGTATTGCGTTTCTAAATTAATCGCCATGATTGGCTCCTCTATACGTATTCAACTAACACCCCCAGCCATTGCTGCGTGGGGCAAATTTTTAAACAAAGCGCCTCGAATTCGTCGCGGCGGTTAGGGTCCACTTGTGCCATGTCGCCGAAGGTCTCACCCCCTATATATAGGAAGTACGGCCACTTCGCAGGGTCGTTAGGTACTATATACTCTTTTAGCGTCTCTTTAAACTCGAAGAAATTCCCGCATATCGCTGTCCCCTCTCCCGCTTCCATTAACACCTCCCCACAACCCACCACCAGATCGGGCACGGTTTGGGTGATCTTATTAACTAGGGGGTACCCAGCCGGTTCTAATCGGTTGCCCGCCTCTGCGAAGACTTCGCCGCATTGCGCTAGCGCCTCGCCGCACTCAACTAAAAAGACCAACTTTTGTAAATTCTCGGCGCAGCCACATTAACGGGTTGCGTGGTGTAGGATTACCAAAGGCACCCGGTGTCGGCGGTGTCGAAGGTTCCCACCACTCATGGACGTAGACGTCGAAGCCCGATGCTTGCAGCGTGTCTTGTATGTACCGGGGCGCTTGCCCTCCAACTAAAGAGCGCCAAGTCGCCGCAAGGCGCAGCCTCCTATTGGCTTCTGTTGTCACATTGCCGGGCAGCCCGAATTGGCGCTCCCAGTCGTCTAGCTTGTCGGTTGTCTCCGGTAGTAGGTCGCCCCATACGCTGTCGGCGGATTCTTTCACCCCCTCGGGGATCACGGTTAGCCCTTCAAGAAGTTGGCGGAGGCGTTTGTTAATAGTCGTTCGCCATGCCCTGCCGTCAGGCAACAAGTGCTGGTATAACCTTAAAAAGTCCATTAGCTAAACCCTACGTTTGCGGCTTTTGCCTTTTCCCCTTCGCCCAGAGAGTACGCGCCGATCGTGCCCGGTTGCCCGGTGAGTGAGAAAGACGCACCGTTGAATATTCCCCCCGCCGCTTTCACTATGTCGTTCACAATGGCGATCAGTTCAATATTAGACAACCTGTCACGGCTTGGCGGGGTGTTTAGCCCAACGATAAAAGGCTCGGCTTGTAGGAAGTACCCCTCGACTGCAGCGGTTATATCTGCTTGAAGCGCCGCTAAGTCGTCGCCTTGCAGCCCTGTGACCGTTACGTCAAAACTGGTCCGGGTGATCGGCAGTACGTTGACAAACGCATTAGCGGGGCGACGGCTAGCCAGCCCGCTTTGGTCTAATTCTATCGAGTTAAACACCGCGTCGAGCTGCGCTTGGGTTGGTATGCCGTCCGTTTCGGTGGCGCTTTCGACGTAAACGTCAACCTCGCCCGGTTGGCCTGTATACGGGTACACGTTCGCAATGCCTGCGACTTCTTCACCCCAGATAGCATAGTCGGCATACGCGCCTCCCTGTGGCCTACGTTGGAAGCGGTCGATCACTCGTTGGCGGTAGCTGTCGATTGTCTCGGCGTCTGCGCCTGTTACGGTCTGCGCAGTCACTACGGTGGTGCGCGCTACGTTGGCGAGGGGGTTCGCGAAGTTTAGGACCGCGCCCGGGTCTAAGTTGCCGATCTCACCGACGCCGCCTGATCCGTTGGGGTCGGCTGCGGCGCGCACGGAAACGGAAACAACCGGCGCATTAACTAGCACCGCCCCGACCGTTAAGTACGTCACGCCGTTGATCTCGCCTAACAGTTGGGATCCGCTCGGCAAGTTGCCGGTCTGGTTCTCGACCGTGACGTCGATCGTTAGTTCTGCTGCTGTGGCTTTCAGAGGGTCGCCAATACCGATCAGGCGGCCCCACTCAATTAAGGGGGTGGTTGTTTTCCCGTTGATCACGGTGGCGGCTCCGCTGGCTGTGCGCACAAACAACTGCAAGCCGATAAAGCCTATGTATTTATAAAGCGTTATGAATACGGCCGCCAAGACTTTAGCAAGCACGCGAATAAACGCTTTAGGGAGTAGCGGGACCGTTTGGCCGATCTGGGCTTCTATTTGGCCGACTATTGCGGCGCTAAGCTCCTGCGTTGTTGGGGTCTGTGTTGCCATTAGCTGCTGGCCCTCCAGTTCTCAGTATAGTTGAATTCTGTCTCGCCGCCTTCCGCGCGAATAACAATACTTATTTTTACACGATTAAGCCCTGTTAAGCTAGCAGAAACGGTCACCGAACTGGCGGCCCGTTCATCAAGTAGCCATTGCAGATCGCGGCTGGCCGCGTCCTCTATGCGCTTTAAGTTGCCGGTCGTCGCGGGTATCGTCCCGAGTAGGTATTGCGTTTCGCTGCGGTATTGCTTGGCCGGGTCGCTCTCGTCAAGATTGCCCCACCACGTTTGGCGGTTGTTCTGGCTCCCGTCGTCTTTCCAATTGCCACCGAATAGTGACAGATAGGCGGAGGTCTCAAGGCCGGGCGAAAGCGTAACAATGCCGTCCTCGATCTCGATCTCGCCGTTGTCGTTTGTTTGAAATAGTAGTACGTCCATTATGCGTTCGGCCCTGTGTTGCCCGGTGGTGTTCCGGCTGGGTGTAAATGTCCGGCTAGTTCTTTGCCCGCCGCTGTCAAGCTGCTAGAGCCCGCAACAGTTGGCGCGGTAACTGTGCCGCCGCTTGTAATGTTGGTCGGCGTTTCGATGTTTCCCGAAGGGTCGATCGTGGCACCGTTGATATTGACCGTGCCGTCGTCCTGTAGCTTGTAGAACCCGCTGGCGTTTTCTGTGTTGACTTCGCCCGACGGTTTCATTTCGCTGGTGGCGTTCTCGTTCGAGAGTACGGCCGAGCCGTCCGCCTTTAAGTGTAGCTGCACAACCTGTTCGCCGCTAGCGTTGCGGGCGTATTGGCGGTGCTCGCCCGGGCCTGCCGTCTGTTCTTGCTTGGGATCAATAAAACCGACAACCACTTGGCCGCCTGTGCGCTGCACGTTGACCGTCAAAATATAGTCGCCAGGCAGTGGCACCGAGTCCGCGTTGGCTGCTTGGAAGTGCTCGCCCGTCTGGTTGGCCCCTCCGCCCGGGTCGTGTTTCACGTCCGAGACTTTCGCCCCGTTCCGGTCGCCGATCCGCGTATATGATAAAAGTTTGCTAATTAGTCCCACGGCAGGGCCTCCGGTATCTTGCTCTCGAATGCTCCGGGGATAGTCAGCGCAAGCACTGCCAGTTCGCCCCCGTCGCCTGTGCGGCTTAGCGTCACGGTGCGCACTAGGAATTCATACTCGCCGTAAACCATAGCGCCCGGGGCGTCAACAGTTAGCGTCGTGTTAGGCCTCCACAGTTCGCCCGAAGGGTCGCGCCAAGTTGCAACGGTGATCGAGTAGTTGACCACGTTCGCGAACATGCGGCCCGCTTTGGCGTCACATGCGGCTTGAATGTCTGCGTTAATAGTGTCGGCCACCTCGAAGGCTAAAGGCCGCACAATGCCGCGCAGGCGTGGGTTCTTGACGGTTATCTGGCCGCCTTGCAGCCCGACCACCATTGGTTCTATGCCTGTGATCTCGCTGTAGTATTCTTGCGGGTTGAATATCGGCGCAACGTCAACCAGTGGCGCTTCGCCTTCCGTGAACCGTGCGACCGGTGATCCGGCGGCCACTGACTTAGTGAACAACAGCTCGCCGCGTTCTGTGCTGCTTACGAGTAGGCCGCGTTGTTGTGCGAGTTTGATCAAGAACGGCAGCGCCTTCTCTCCGGGCTTGAGGGCCACACGTTCGAACACTGCGCCCTCTTCGGCGTCAAACACTACCGAAAGGCCGAAAGGCTCAACGAGGGCCGCTGCGATTGTGCTCAGGCCTGCATTGTCCCACTCAAGCGGGTAGGCGCTAGCCGGTGCGGTACAATCACCGGTCACCGCTGGCACTGAGTAACAAGCCGCCGAAACGGTGCGGCTGTCTTCTTTTAAATCTGGGTCAGGCGTCAACATTGTGCCCGTGAATAGTGGCGCGCCTCCAACTGTTAAGCCAACCGGGGCGAACGCAAACGGGCGAAAAGCCTCGCGGAATACTGGGTCGGCAGGGTCAAACGGTGCGGTGACAAGTAGCGAGTCCATGGCGTCGATCGATCGGGTAATGCTGATCCCCGTCCAAAACTTGAACCGCTTCCCGTTGATTGACAGCGCCAACTCGCTAGGGTCGTCGGCCTGCGTGCCCGCTGTTTGCGTAGGGGCCGTCGGTACGGTTAGCACGACGCCCGCCTCGAAGGGCTCAACAGCCCCCGGGTTGGCGGAGCTAAGCAGCGAAGACTTGCGATCGTCGCCGTATGCCCTGCGCGCTAATAGGTCGAACGTGTCGCCCTTGCGGGTGGTTATCTTAGCCATACACTAGCACCGTGCGGCCCTTGGGCAGCTCCAATATCTCCGAGCCTGTTAGCTCGTTGCTGTTAATGAAAAAATCTAAATTCGCGTCAATGTCGCCGTAGTATTCCCCGACAAAATCATACATTGAGCGGGCGCGGTCTAACACTATGCGGCGCTCACGTTTCAAGTTAAACGAGGCGCTGATCAATTCACCCGCGGCCAGTGCTACGGCTTCTTGTAATTGCTGGTACCCTGCGCCGGTGTCAACGACCGGGAGCTTGTCTATCCCTGTGCCGTCCAATGCGCGGTAGTTCTGGTCGGACCAATCGGTCACGCTTTCCATTTGTGCTAAAAGCTGCTCGGCGGCGGCTATTGCTTGCGGCTGCGTGTCGTAGCCGTTGTCCTGAACTGTCACCATAGTGGAAGTCACGGACCCGGCAACCGCGCCTTGCGCGAATATGCGGCGCGAGGCTAGCTCATTGGCCGCCCGGCTGTCGTTTGTCGTTTGTATTACTTGCGGCGTTCCGGTTGACCCGGTGCCGATACGGTTCGACCCGCCGTTCACAATGCTGTCGGCTAGGTCGCCGTAAGCGTTGAGACGTGCCTCGATCTGGGTTAATGCGCGGGCCGGTGCTTTGATTAGCGCCAGCGTTTGGAAAGCCAAGGTCAAAGGCTCGGCGATCAATACGTCGATCCCGCGGTTAATACTGTCATTTATCGCGTTGAACTCGGCCTCGACTTCTGCCGAAGCGGCGGCGATCTCCGCTGTTGCACTCTCGACGTTATCAAGAAAGCCCTCCCACTGATCGCGGAAAGTGACCTCCTCGAACTGGGTGTCAATCTCTAGCGCGTCTTCGAGTTCTTGGGCGGCTGCGGCTTGATACTCGTCAACCGCTGCCAGTGCAACCGCTGCCGCGTCTGCTTGGCCCGTTGGGTATGCCGTGCCAATAGTGGCCCAGAAAGTCACCTCGATCACCGTCTGGTTCGCGCGCGTCTTTAAGTCGTCGCGTTGCGTTATCTCACCAAAGGGCACCACGTCAACTTGACCGTAGCGCGGGTGCTCAAGAACGCCAGCGCCTTTTTCTAATAGCGTAAGCTCGAAGGCGTCCGCCTCTAGGTCGTGGTTGTCCCCGCTAAACATTAAGCGCAACGGGTAGCGGCGGCCCTTGTGTCCGAGGTCTTGAACTAGGGTGCCGTCGGCGTCCGGGAAGTCAAAGGCGGCCGTTTTCTTTTCAACGGTCCGCGACACGTCTTGGAACAAAAAAGCGGTCCGCGTGCCGTTTGGTGATCGGTAGGCTGCTTCGCGTAGCCTGTCTTGCCATGCCATTAGAAGGCCCCCGAGTTTGCAATATTAAGATTCATAGGCCCGCGGCGTTGGCTAACTTCTGCCGTTGCGTTCGTTTCATTGCGTAGCGTCACTTCTGCCGAGCTGCGGTTCTCATTAATCGACCGCGTGATCGCTTCTTGTGGGCTCGCCACTCCGTCGCCCGCGGTTATTATATTTTGTTTAGTGTTGATCTCTGCGTTGATTGGCTTTGATACGGTCCCAGCTAATTGGTCCCATATACTGCGCACGCTGTCGATCACGTTTAAAAACGGGTTGAGCACCATCATTACGCCGTCGATCGCGGTTGTGAATGCGTTTTTTAGTCCTTCCCACATATCGACGAAGAACTCCACGATCGTGCCCCAGTTGGCAACCAGCAAAGCGCCGATCGCTATTAGGGCGGTGATCGAGGCTATTACTACGCCGATAGGGTTCGCCCATAGTACGAGGTTAAACGCAAGCAGGGCCGCTCGTGCTGTTGCCAACATTGCGGGCATTGCTGCGACTGCCGTGTTCCATAACCACGTCGCGGCGGTTGCCGCTAAGCTGGCGGTTCTGAATATCACGATCGCGGCGCTGGTGGCAATGCTGGCGACCTTCAGCGCAATTACGGCGGCGATTAATACGCCGATCGCTTTGGCTAGCTCAATCACTGCCGTGAAGAGCTCCTGCCCTATTGACTTGCCGAGCGCCTCGTTTGATTGCAAGGTCTTGTCTAGCGTTCTGATCCACTCGGTAAAGCCACCAAGGCCCGCCCGAATGCCGTCACGGTTCAAGCCGAAAAATGTTATTGTTAGCCCTTCAATTGCCGAGGTCATGCCGTTGACGTCCGCTTGGGTGGTGTCCCGCATAACGTCGGCCAGCTTCTTAGTGCTGCCCGCTGTCTTCTCAAGCGCCCCTCGGTATGTGTCCAGCTTCTTAGAACCGGCAGTTAAAAGCACGTTAACCGCTGCGATCGGCTCTTCACCGAATACAGTTTTTAATATTTCGGCTTTTTCTGAGGTGCCAAATTTTGCCAGCGACTTGTCAAGCGTGCCGAGAATGTCGACCACGTCTAGCATGTTGCCCGCGCTGTCACGCGTCTCAATACCTAAACGCTTGAGCACTTCGGCGGACTTGCCGACAGGGGCTTGCAGGCGTCCGAATACCGCGCGAAGGGCTGTGCCCGCTCTGCTGCCTTTTATGCCTGCGTTGGCGAGTTCACCAGATAGCGCGCTCACCGTCTCAATACTTGCACCGGCTGCGGTTGCTACCGGGCCTGCGTCTTTGAATGTTTCAAATAGCTGCTCGACCGTCACGTTGGCGGAGGTCGCCGTCTTGCTCATTACGTCCATAATGCGCGACAGGTTCGCCGTTTGTTTTTCCGAGTCTTTGCTCGTCATGTTGAATTGTCCCAGCGCGTCCGAGGCTATGTCGGCCGCCGTGGCTAGATCAAGGTTTGCCGCCGTGGCTAGGTCCACAACTTTAGGCAAAGCGCCGATCGACTGATCCGCGTCAAAACCTGCCATTGCTAAAAAGTTGAGAGCGCCCGCAGCTTGAGACGCTGAGAACTCGGTCGCGCTGCCTACTTGTCGGGCCGCGTCTGATAGTTCGCCGAATGCTTTAGTACCCCGGCGGATTTCTCCCGGGAACTTGGCGGCGGCGTTGGTGATCTGTTGCTCAAATTCTGCGCCGGTCTTCGTGACCTTGGCGAGTGCCGCGCCGCTTACTGCTGCAGCTGCGGTTGTGGCTTTTACGCCGGAAGTTATGGCGGAGCTTGTACGGTTTAGCCCCTTATTTACACGGCCCAAACTCCGCTCCGCAGTATTGGCGAAACGGTTAACGCTGGAAGTCATGCGAGTAAGCGGCCCGGATATGCGGTCCACTGCTTTGAATATCGTCTCTACTGCAAACTTAGTCGCCATGTGCTTAGCTCCGTGGTGCTGTGCGTTGTTCTAGTTCCCCGCGTAGCCCGTCATAATAAAAAAGTATTTCGCTTAATTTTAGCTCGCGAACGTCGGGAAGTCCTGCATAGTCTCGCGCTATTTGCAAAAGAGCGGATTGTGCAGCGGTAACGCCACGGCAGCGGATAGAGCCACCACGGCGCACCAAGTCAACGGTCACGAATTGCCGAAAAAAGCCAAGAGCTCCGAGCAGAAGTTAAAGTCGCGCAACTTCATGTCTGCAAAGCGTTTAGGTGCAGCGCCGGACCATGCAGCAAGCACACGGCGCGCGGCCTGTACGTCGCTGTCATTCTTCAAGCGTGCAGATAGTAAAGACCCGGTCGGCTCGTCAAACTTTAACGCGTCGCCGTCGTCACCGCGCGGAGTGAAAGAGATCACGCCGTCGTCGTCTAATGTAATAGCGCCCGTTTCCACGCGCTTAATAAATTTATTGCGGAAGGCTTCAAAGGCTTTGATCTCTTCTTCGTCCAGTCCGTCGGTGCTGGTGTCAATTTCGAATAACTCGGCCCAGCGTTCAAACTCTGCCGCCGCTACTTCGGTTGCTACTTTCAATTCTTTCATAATCTTATGTCCTGTTAAGTGCTCCCCGCCCCGTTGCCGGGCGGTGGGTCAGGACAAACCGCGGGGAGCAAAACCTGTTTTACTGCGGTGTTAGCTTACCACTACCCGACAGATCAAGCGAGGCCGTGCTTGACTGGTTGTTAAAAACAACCTCGCCCACGATCTGGCCTGTGCCTTGGTACGTCGTGCCGTTCACGTATGAACCGGTCACAGGTACGTCGCGGTTAGAATCCTGCAAGTTCTGCAAAAATTCTTGATCCGACTGGGTGTCGTCGATTTCAATAACGACGCCCGCCAATGACCACGGCACCCGAGTTTTCACGGTTCGGGCTGTGCCGTCGCCGTTTGACTCTACCGCGTTCTCAAAGCCGCCTAGTTTTCGCGCTACGTCCGCGTCTGCGGTCACTGCGAAGGAGCGGCCGTCTATAGTGATTGACTCCATAGAGCCTGCAATTGCTGGCATAATCTAGCCCTCCTTATACTGTCGGCGTTGTGCCAAAGAAGAAGCCCCAGTTGAAGTCCACAGAAATAATATTAGTATTTCCGCTGATCTTCATTGTGGTGGCAACGTCTAGGCGTTTAGGGTTCTGATCGTTAATCGCGGCCAGCGTGTTAGCTTTGGCAAAATCCGGGTCGCTAATGAAAGCACCCAGCGCGAGTTGGTCGATCAGGCTTGCGACTGCTGCGACCGCCATCTTAGGCTTTTTAGCCGTTCGGTTGGTGGTTGCTTGGTCGTCCGGGATTAATGGCGCTCCGTCCCATGCTGGGTTGGCAAACGTCAGATCCAAATTAAACAGAATGTTAGCGACTTTCACAATGTCCACAACATAACGGTACGCCGGTGTAGGGTCGCCCGTCGGGTGGTAGAAGGTCACAATGTCCGAGAGGTTGATCACCCCGTCTTTCACTTCTGTGGTGGAGCTGCCGCCCTTCACTGCTTGATCGCGCTGTGCGTAGTTCCACTGCTGCCCGTCTGTGCCCGGTGTCAGGCCGTCCGCTGTGCGGCTGCCGTAGTCGTGAGGCGGGTTGTTATTAGCAAGTGGCGCAATACGTGAAAGCTGGCGCGCTGCAACGGTAAACGGCAGGTCGTTAGAACCCGGCGCTACTAATTGCGAGTTAATGCGGTCGGTTTTGCGTGCGTCCGATACGGTGATCGCCGTGGCTACGTCTGCTTCGGTGTTGCCTGTAAAACACATAAACGGCTTGCGTACAAGAGCGCCCCAGCGGCCTTCGCCTTCGGTTTGGTACTTGTCAAGCGTTACCGTGTCGGCAATGTCTAAACAGTTGAGGACCATCGTTTCCCACACATTGCCGATCTGAGCTAATGCCGCGTCAATGTTAGGGTTAACCAATCCGCCGGTCGGTTGAGTTGCCACGAAGGTGATCCCCGTGTCTTCCCCGCCTTCGACTTCCAGCACAATGTCGTTGCCCGTCGGGCCTTCCCACTTGGCTGTAATGTCGATCTTTGTAGAAGTGCCCGGCGTAGCATCGGCAGCAATAACAGGCACGTCAAGCACTGCATTGACCGCCGCGGTGGCTGCTGTCACAACGTCCGCCACGGTGTCGCCGACTTCAATTGCAAACGCTTGCGATCGAATGTTGTTAATAATAACAGTCGCCGCGCCCGCTTTGGTGGCTGTGCCGCTCGGTGTAATATCCCCGGTGGCGGCTGCGGCTGCTCCGTCGTCAACTAGCGGGTAGATAGTCACAGGAATAGTGCCTACCCCGTCGCCATTGGCTGGGAACAACTGTTTAACAGCTAGGTGAATAGGTGATCCGAATCCGTAACGCTCGGCGGCTTGCGTCGCGCTCGTGACTTGGAACTTGTCGGTTGAGTATGTGGCCGCTGAGTTACCTTGACCGAACACCGCTATGCGCTGGGGAAGGTTCACGACGTTGCCGCCGCGGAGGTTCACAAACTCCGTTTTAATGCCAACCACACGCGCTACTGCGGTGAGGTCTACGGCTGTGCTTAATGCCATCGTCATTTCTCCTATGGCGTTGATTCAAAAGTAGCGTCGATCAAGATTTGCCCGTCCTCGTCCCGTACGATCGCGTTAATCTCTTCAAGAATAACAGCTTCCGTCTGCGGTGCAAGTTCGGACGTTTTAACCTGTAACGACAAGCGCAAACCAGCCAGCTGTTGGGCGTTTTGGTTCCCAAATTCTGGCTGGAAAGACTGGATCGTGCTTATCTGTCTTTGTCCGACTAGGCCAAGAGCGCGCGGGAACCCGAGCACTACGTAGCTGTCAGCCATTAAGATATTGCGCACAAGACGGGCTCCGCGTTGCACTTCTAGGGCTGCGTTCTCGTCGCCCGGTTTGTGCCCCGCTCCACCCGCTAAAAGCTCAGTAACACCGATCCCGTAAACGTCAATATTGATCGTCGCGTCCATTTGCTGGCGGTCAATCGTTTGCGAGGCTCTGGCGTCCATGTTCGAGTTGTCGAACCAAACGCAAACAACCGGAGAGCGATCCCCGGGTGCCTTCCCGTCGTTCGTTCGTAAGAACTCCCAAGGGTTGGTGCGCTCAATATATACGCGCAGTTTCCAAAGCGCCGGGTCTTTGCCTTCGTCCGTCGCCAGCTGTTGCTGGTTGGCGGACTCTTCGGCAAGGATCAACGCGACCTTATCGCGTACAATCTCGTACGTGTCCCGCTTGTCGATCAAGGTGTTAATTAATGCGGTCATAGCACCAGCTCCAGTCTGCATGTCACGAGGCCAAGCGCGCGGTCGGGGTTAGACGCCATTATTTTAGTGGTGATTGTCTCCCCTGTAACCGTCGTATACTCGACCAGCCACGGCACTTCCGCACCGTCTTCTATGCCTTTCGGGATTTCAAACCCGGCAGCGCGAAGGCTTGCCACGCGTAGCGCGACGTTAGCGTTTCGGCCGCTAACCGGCACGCCTGTCTCCGGGTCAATTATCAAACTTATATCATTGCTAATTGCTTGGAGGGGGGCGCTTGTTCCGGCGGGGTTGGTAACAGTCACGGTCTGGCCGTCACCTTCGAGGGTGAAAGCTAGGTCCGCTTCTGCTAGCTGGTGTAAGTCCATTACTTAACCTTTACGCAGTGGCCGCCCTTAACGAGCTGCGCGAGTGCTTTGTCGCCGCCTGCTAAGTGCTTCGCCGTCACTTCGTCGCCAGCGGTTAGAATACCCGCCTTTGTGGTGATCGACTTGCCTTTGGCTACATAAACGCCCGGTGCCTGCTCTTCGGCTTCGGCTTCGGCTTCGGCTTCGGCTTCGGCTTCGGCTTCGGCTTCGGCTTCGGCTTCGGCTTCGGCTTCGGCTTCGGCTTCGGCTTCGGCTTCGGCTTCGGCTTCGGCTTCGGCTGGGCCGTCCGCCTGCGTGCTAAGCTCTGCGTCTTTGGTTTTGGCTTTTAAGTCAGAAACAAGATCGCCCAGCTGCTTATTGTTCAAGCCGTCGGTTGTGATTTCAATTTCTAACGCTGCGGCGATGGTGATCGCCTGTGCTATTAATTCTTTGTTACTTGCCATTGTCCTATGTCCTAAAATTAGGGCGGGCCTGTGGAAGCGCCCGCTGGTTTAATTACGGGTTAACGTCAAGACAACCGAAGCCGTCAATCTGTACAGGGACCAACAGCGGACGACTTTCAAGTTCGCCCATGATCTGCTTACCGTTCGTCGTAGGGTATACGTTCGGTGTTACGTCGAAGCTGCCCTCACGAGACGACAAGCGGCCCGGTAGTAAACCTTCAACACGAGGATCAGGTCCAAGAGGCAACGGAACACGCGCGGAGGTCATATCAAAACGCGTGCGCGTTGAATCCATAACCACTTTGTCATCTGCGATATACTTCACAGGGTTGCCCGTTTGCGGGTCCTTGTACTCTTCCGGGTACGTCCACATGTCATAGAAGTACGAACCGATCCAGATACGGCCTTGGTTCACTGCGCCCGAATCTTCCATTTCAGGATCAACAAAACCAAACTCAATGCGGCGGTTGTCTAGGTGCTCTTTGACTTGGGCTGTCGCCATAAAGTCGCTGAACGCCTTGTCGCCGAATGTCAAGCGGTTAGGGTTGACCTTGCCGTCAGTGCGGATCACGTTGCCAAGCGCGCGCAAGTCGTCGATCGGTGTTGCTGTCGCGGCTACGCTCCAAGCGGTGCCAACAGTCGGGAAGTGCGTCGCTTTCGGCTTAAAGTCGATCTCGAACACTGTCGCGCCCGCTTTATCTGTTAGCGTTAGCTTACCCGTTTGCAAAATTTGCGACGCTTGCAGCTCAACAGCTCGCTGGATCTTATCATCGATCACCATGAAGCCTTGCGCCATTTTAGCGACTAACTGGCCCGCGTACTCGGTGTACGCTGCTGTGTAAGGGTCAACGCCTGCCATACGGTTAAGAAGGTCGCAAACGTCAAGGTTGAACGCTTCGCCATAGGCTGGCGGCGTAAACTCTTTAGTTGTGAACTCGTCAATGTCGTTCAGGTTAGGGCCGGTGCATTTCTTGATCGCGATTGCCACGTCTTCGCCGAAGCGTTGAATGTCGATCGCTACCTTATCACCTAAATAAATACCGCCCGGCTTCACAGTGAAGCGGCGGCTCAGGAATCCCGATGGGCTACGCATCTGTGTGAACAGTTGCAACCAGCCTTCGCGTTTAATTTCTACGGCCATGATCTCCGCTCCTTATTGGTTGTCTAGCTGGGCTAGTTGAGTGGTGCCAAGCGCAATAATTGAATAATCACGCAACTGATCAACAACCGCGCCGTCGACGTTTGAGGCGTCGCCGTCTGCGTCAATAACCAGATCGCCTTTACGAAGTCGGCCGCCTACGATTGGGCGACAAGGTAAGTCCCCCGCACCGGTTGCGGTTAATTCGTCCAGTAGCACTGCTTTAGGGACACCGTTTTCATGAGTTACGCCGCCCTTAACGAATGGCACTAATTTAAGCGATACGCTGTCACGCGCTAGGATTGTGCCCGCTTTTAAAGTAGCAGCACCCGCGAAGGTGATCAGCTCGTCTTCAACTACTGGCTCCCACAGCACTAGGCTGCGCGTTTTGTTGTTTGTGGTTTCGATGTTAGCCATTAGATTAAGCCTCCAACTCTACGCCGCAAGATTCCGCCGCAGCCGCTAGGATATTAACACCCGCGTTTGCTTCCGCTTCTTCTTCGCCTGCGTTTGCATCGTCACCGGCGTTCGCTTCCGCGTCGTCGTCTTGGCGTGCTTGTACGTCTGATCGGTTCATGCCTGCAGCCATGTATTTAGCTTGCAAAGTGGCGGTCATTGCTGAACCGTCCTGCACTGCTCCGATCGCTGTTTTCATATCGCCCGACGCTTCGCCCATTGTTAAATGCGCTCCTACGCGGTCGCGTTCTTCTGTTCGGCCTTCTTGCGCCGCCGCCGCGTAAACGTCGGGGTGCTGGGCCTTTAAGGTTTGAAGATCCATAGACCTTTGCTCCTGTGGTTTCCCGCCGGTTTTGGCGGTGGCTGGTTTATTGGTACTGATTGAATCAATCATACCACGTTTTAATGCTTCGTCGGCAAGTAGTATACCACCTTGGCCGAAGTCCGCGTTAACTTTCTTAACTGTTGTCTTTCTGCCTTCCGCTACGGCTTCGTCTAACAGGTCCGCGATTGCGTCAAGCTGCGCGACCACCGTCGCTTTGCCTTTCTCGGTTGTAACGTCCGGGCGCTTGTCTGGTGCGTTCGAGCTAGTGATCGAAACACGCGACTCGCTAACGAAGGCGTCAACAACTACGCCAATGCTGCCGACGGCGCTGGCGCGGTTGTGCGCCACCATTTCGTCGGCTTGACTCGCGAGGCCATAGGCGGCTGAAGCTGCCATTGTACCCACTATTGCTTTGATCGGCTTCTTAGTTGTCTGCATGGCTGCGATTGCGTCAAACATGCCGTTGACTGCGCCGCCGCCTGAGTCGAACCGCATAACAATTTGTTCTACTTCCGGGTTGGCGTCTGCCTCCGCAAGTGCTGCAATGATCGCCGGGTACGTCGTGTTGCCGCCACCGAACCAACGCGCGAACATGTCCGGCGTATTCGTTAGCACGCCTTTGACGTGGATCTCTGCGCTGTTGCCCGCGAGCGCCATTAGCCGTGAGGTATCTTCCGCTGAGAACTCTTGGTCAAAAGTTGCGATCTGCTCTGCCGTAAATTTAACGCCGGACGTTCTGGCGTCCTGCATATCCTGTAAAATACTTTGTACTATTAGCCACATAATTTAAACCTTATAAAGTGTGAACGGCAGGCGGGCCGAAACGTCGGTGTTGTTGGCGTCCGCGAGGGCGAGCAGTACCACGTCTGATTTTGGGGTAAGTGGTACCACCCCGTCAACCGTTAATGTGGTCGCGCTGTTGCCGTCTTTGGTTAGCCCAAAACGTGCGCCGGTGCCAAAAACACCACCAAAAGGGCGTCTGCGGTATCGGAATATAGCCGAGGCGGACGCGCCGCCGGACTTGTTCAAAGTCACAAAAGAGGTTTCAAGCTTAGCGTTAAACCCTGCCGGGACCGAGTACACCAGCTGCGTTGTTATCTGCTCGGCCGCTAGTGCTATGGCGTATGTTGGCCCCGCGCCTGCGCCTCTGATTGACACGTCGCCCAAAGTCTCGGTCGCGTCTATGTTAATAACTCGGTTAACTCTGGCGATACTTCCGGGCACCGCCACTGGGGTTGTCCCTGTGAGAGCTAGCGGAATATTGACCTCGTTCCAGTCTTGGTCCAATGCTTGGATCAAAATGGTTTGGGTGTCGGCTACATTAGTGCTCACCATTTCCATGCTTTCGCCGGTGTCACTCGGGAAAACATAAACGGCCGTAGGGCCGGGCCATACCAGCGCCTCAACGCCCGAGGATAAGTTGGGATTATACCCAAATTTACCTAAATGCTTAAAATCTTTGATCACGCCTTCGCTTAGTGCTAGGGCGAACTCTTGTCCCGGTTCAAAGCTCGTGCTCATCTTCTACCCCTTCTTGTTCGGTTGCTGCCGCATGTATGGCGGACACTTGATCGACTGGCTTCCCGAACTCTTGCTCGAACTCTGCCAGCGGTCGGGCCGCTTCGGCTTTCATTTGGTTTTCACGTTTAAGGCGTTTCATGTTCTTGGAGAACTTTGTGCCGGTTAACGTGCGCGACTCTCGGGCGTTATTCGACCAACCTTCGGACGTTAGCAGCTTCGACCCTTTGGCCTGCTTCAACATGTCGGTCGACGGTTTGATCGAGCCGTACCAATCGGAAGAGATCCACGCGCCGAAGACGTCCTGCTGCTGCGGGTTGCGCCATGCGTCTAACAACCCCGGCGAACTAATGCGCCCGCGGAGTGTTTCGCTTAATAACCAATCGACATAAATCGGCTGGCAGAAAGTCTCGCCCCAGTCGGCCCACACTTTGTTTAAATAAATTTTGAACTCGTTGATCGCTGCTTGGCTGGCGCTGTAGTTGTTGGAGAACGCAAGGCGCAAAATTTCGGGCGGGATTTCGTTCGCCCACGCAACGGCCTGAATGACCGCCTCTTCAAAGGTGCCAAAGTTCACGTCGGTGCCTTGGCCGCCCAAGAGTACCGGCTCTTCGCCTTGTTGCAGTTCTTCCGGGACCATTCCCGGCAGCTGATCGGTAATGTTGAACGTGCGCGGCGTCCCGTCCGTATCGGTTACGGTTGCCGAGCCTCTGCGGGTAGCGCCGCCGGTAATAGGGCGCGTGCCTTGTTTGTCTTCGGTCTTCTTAATGAACATGGCCATGATCGAGTTGACCACCGCTTTTCGCTGTGTGCTGTCACGGTATCGGTCGATCTCTTTCAAGGATTGAAGGACTAACGACAACAACGGCTCGCCGCGTACGTCGTCTAGTCTCTTCTCAGTTCCGAAGACTAGCCAAGCTATGCGGCGGCCCGAGCGCGTGCCCTTGGCCGGTAGCCGCTTTGGCTGCCCGTCTGTGTCTTGCTTAACCCAATACGCAACCACGCGGCCGATCGCGTCCATTTCAACGCCGTGGCGTATCTCGTGGCCTTTCGCTAGCTTAGTGTTTCCGCCTAGTGGGCTTTGAATTTTTGAACCGCTAATTAGTTGAACCATGGGCAGGTTCGTTTGCGGGCTCTGGCGCAGAACAACAAGCACGTCACCGCTGATCAGTGCTTCCATGCGCGCCGCGCGTTGGATAGCCCCAAAGGTGGCCCGGTGTTTAAAGTCGCATTGCTCGGGGTTCTTGCCCCAGATAGCAAAGCGGTTCTCGATGTCTTCTGTCCAGTCGTTGAGGCTCTCTTCCTCCACCCCTATGACTAGCTCGTCGGGGCAGGCTTCGGGCGTCAACCCTGTGTTGATTTCGTTCGTGATCAGTCGGCGGATTAAGCCGCGGGCGTACAGGTTCTCGCGGAAGAGCTGGTCCGAGCGTTTGCGCAGGGTCCAGTAATCGGCGGTGAATAGTTTAGTAGCACCAAAACCGCCGAGGAACTTGTCCCCGTCGTTATATGCGTGGATCGCTGGCGCTTGGCCGTAGCCTGTTGAAGCGCGCGGTGAAAGCTCGCCCTCTGTGTAAGGGGCTGCCTCGTATTTTTTAGCGTATTGCTCTAGCTCTACTTGGTTCACCAGCCGGGCCTCACCGTTGAAACGCCGCAACCGTCGCGTCGTGCGATCAGTGTTGCGCGGCGGTTATATAAACCGTCGACCCCTTCGCGGATTGCTTTTAAGTCTGCGCGGGTCACTGTCTGGCGACTTTGCCCGGTGTCAATCGTGTAACTCTGAACGCCGCCCGTAGTGAGCGCCAGTTCTGCGTTTTCGTATTGCTCGATCGCTGCCTCGGTGGCTGCTATGCGCGCGCTTAAATATGCGTAGTCGTTACATGACATCCCCGCTAATCCCCAAAAGGTCTAATAAACTTACTGTTAGTATTTATGATTATGGCACGGCTTAAAGGACTTGACAACCCTAGCGCGTTTTGTCAAGACCGTGGCCGCACGCTAGCGCCACATGATTAAGCGCGTGCTCGTCGGCGTGTAGCCACTCGGTGGCCCCGTCGAAGTCAGAGAACCCCGCGTTTTTAAACTGGGCGTGCGTGTACGTCTCCGCGGGTCTGGCGGCGTAGCCGGGCATGTTAAAAGTAAAAATTATCTTAAAATTAAAAGGCGTTGCGCGTGTTAGTTGCGCGATCCGTTGGTCGAGGTGCCCCGTTATTCCTATCTTAATGAACTTTGAGCACTCCGAGGTTAACACGTACAGGACCGCGTCCGAGTCTGGCCTGAACCCATACCTACCGCACGCAGGGCACCCGTGACCGGTTAAGTGGTGCTGCGGTTGCTGTTTGAACTCGCCGTGCTCTCTGCAAACTATGGCTACGTCTTTGCGCACTGTTCGGTACCTAACTTTTGAATAATCGTAACGATCGCCGTGCGCCTCTTCGGCTTGTGCCAAGAACCAGTCGCGGGTCGTGGTCTTCTTGCGATTCTTGGTTATCTTTCCGCATTTCGGGCAGTTCTGGCCGCGTAAGTGGGCGTTAGGTGTTTGGGTATATTCTCCGTGTATTCGGCAGATAAACACCGCTTTTTGACGTGCTGCTTTGTATTCTGTTCGGGCGTAATCGTACCTGTTGCCGTGTATATCTCGGGCCGTTTGGACGAATGCTTCGGTGGTTATTATCTTAGGCATGTGATCACTTCGCTGTAAGTGCCGCTAGTTATGAAAGATTGCGCCCGGGTCGGCTAGCGTTTCCGACGTTCCCCCGCTAAAGGTAGGGCGCGGTATAATCTTACTTCATGCTCTCGCCCAATACAAGCCCGTTGCGACTTCTTCCCAAAACGCGGGCCAGTCTAAATACTCAAGTCCGAGGCGTTGCTCACATACGTCGAGGGCCACCACTTCAAGAGCACACGTCGAATAGACGAGCAGGTCCCACAGCTCTTGGCGAGCATTGCCCGGGCGGTGCCAATAGGTACCTAGCAATTTGCCACTTGACGGATCGCGCTTCTCGCGCTTGTACTCGACCGTCAATTCTTTGATCGCTTTGTCTGGCAAGTCACTAGGGGCCGACCAGTTGTTGCGCGGCATGTGGCCGACGCCGCTCCACTCGCGTTTCAGTGCTGCCGACCAGCGGTCCTTGTAAATATCCACCGTGGCCAGCACGTAGCGCGTGCCCGTGGCGTTCTCCCTGATCTCGAATTCTTGGAAGCGCGCGCCCTTGGTTGGTTTGTCTCTTCCGCGCAGTGGGTAAACACCGGCGTCCCATTGTGCACAAAATCCGTAAACGGTGTCCGGCAAGTAGGAGGCGTCGATCAATGACATGGTGATCGGGTACTCCCGGTCGCCGTCAACATATCGGCGGTCGTCGATTATCTTCGCGAGCTCTTCCCATGGTGCGGCGTCCGCGTTCTCGCAGTCGCCCTCAATTCTGAAATAGTCGATCGTGTACGCCGCGTATCCCTTATGGTCGCCGCTCGGGGCCCACGCGAAGACCGACACGGCTAGCCAAGTGGCCTGCACATCGACGGTCATTGTCAAAAGCTCGACGCGGCCGCCTGCGTTGACCACTGGGTGATCGCCCGGTAAGTCGCCCATTTTGTAGGCTGAACGGCGGTGCGGGCTAACTTGATAGTGCTTGATCTTGTCGGCTTTGAGCTCGTACGGTTCGCCGAGGTCATTGTTGTAAAATACTTGCAGGGCCTCGCCGTCGATCGGTATGTTGGCCTCGTCGTCCCATGCCTCAAGCCACGCGACCGCGATTGCTTCCCACGTTCTTGCGAAGTAGGGCGCATATAGTGCCGAAAGGTGGTAGCTGCGGAAGTTCGGGCGGCTCGGTTTGGCCGTCGGGACCCACTTCCCTTTCTCCATGATCGCCAGTTTGTCGTCGTTGGTCATCTCACCTTGGCAATGCTTGCACACGTAGCGGACTGACCCGGGCTCAATAATCCCGTCCGGGTCCTTTTTCCACACTAGGCCGAACACTGTCCCGTCTGCGTTAACGCCCCGGAACTTCAAGACCTGAAAAATTCCGCAGTGCTTGCACGGCACTTCGTAGTATCGCTGGTCGCCTAGTTTGAACCGCTTGCTGATCACGTCGGTGGCGGTAATGTTGGGGGTGCTAAGGTCTAAAATTTTGCGCGTGAGTTCGTACGAGTTTGTTCGCGTCTCGGTTAACTTCATGGGGTCCGCGTCCCGGCCAACTATCAAGGGCCAGCCGCTCACCTCGTCACGAAGTAAGATCGGCGCGGAGAGTGACCGCTGCTTGTTGGCGTTGATAGCGCCGAGCGGGAGCATATAGCCGCCGCCTGCCCACTCGATCTTCTTGTTGGTCAGGCCTTGCTTGTTTCGGCGCATCTCGTCGTTTGATTGTATGAGGTGGCCGAGCCCGGATTGCTGGATCATGGGGACGATGTTCGTCTCGGTCTTGAGCTCTGCCAGCTCCTTGTCCGCTGTGAAGAACAACACAGGTACGGTGCGAACGTAGTCCATTTCGTACCCGATCACGTTCTCCAAGATACCCACGGTGGCGGCAACCTGTGCGCCTTTCTGCACGGCCACGAATTGCACCGGGCTGTTAGGGTCGAAGTTGTCCACGACTTCGCGCCAATATGGGATCGCGTCAAAACTGAACGGGCCCGGCTGTGGCGTGGTGGCTCTTGGTAGGTAGCGCGTTTCTTCCGCCCACTCGCTGGGGCGCTTCTCTTCGTATGAGTCCGTGGTCGTTTCTATGCGGTCCGCCAGCCACTCGCCGGTTTCCCTGTACCACTGGCCGCCGTCAAATATCACGCAGACTCCTTACGATCTGAGTTTTCGAGAGTTTGATCACTCGGCTGATAGTATCGCGCATTGCCCGCTCGACGTCCGTCTTGTCCGCGTCGGCCCTTGCTTGCACCATGGCCTTGTTCGCCATGTTGCTAACGGCGTCGGTCAGTAGGGCTTTTTGCATACCGTCGATCATGGCCACCAGCTTTTCAGCGTGTGCGCGGTGGATATATTCGCCACGTTTTCGCGCCTGCTCTTCTTCGTACCCGCGCATCTGGATCAAATTTTTGACCGCTGCGGCTAGGTCCTTGAATTGCGATTGTGTGCCATACCGGGCGATCAGTTCTCGCACCGTCATGTCGAGGTACTCGTTCGCCGTGCGGTCTTCGTCCGCTTTGTCGTCGGGTGCGAATGCCTCAAGCAGTGGGGCGATCTGTTCTTGGGTGAAAGTCGGGGGCGGCGTCGCTTTATGCGGCGGAGTGCGCTGCTGTTGCTGGGCCCGTTTGTACCCGCTCTCGCGCGCGGCCGCTGCTATGAGAGCGCCGTCCGGTTCTTGGTAGTCGTATTGCGCGCAGAAGTGCGCGGCGTCCGGGTGGTTCAGATCGACTTTATCACCGACCAACGCGTTCTCGAGTCGCCCCCCTTTCTTCGCTAGCTTATACACCAGCGTGCGGGAGCACGAGACACGGCGGGCCAACTCCCCCCGGGTTATGGTTCGTTGTGTCCTGTTCATGCCGTCAGTATAGCGCGGGAGTGCACGGTTCACAATAGGGGGTGAACCGCCCGCCAGATTTTAGACTTTGCGCGAGGGTCGAGGCGCGAAACAAAACAGGTTAAACACCCAAGCAGACGCCGAAGATAGAGCGACAGGCAAGTACGTTCTGTTTATGTT
>UEXL01000099.1_pt1 | contig 45317 bp, 62 predicted proteins | sample 1796671 | NCBI WGS metagenome assembly UEXL01 (sample SAMEA4772471, study PRJEB27181) | metagenome | reverse complement strand
GATTGCTGTGTGGTAACGGTTTGCTGCTCTGGCTCCAGGGTAAAGCCGGGCTGGGTGATCTCGGGCTCGGAGTCAGACAGGAAATAGACCGCCACCAGAATCAACAGACAGATAATGATGGCGATGGAGAGAATATGGCGCATGGTCGGGACCTCCCTGGCTGAGGACGAAGGTCGGCCTTGCGAGAAGTTGTCCGGGCCAACCTCTGTGCCTCCAATATAGGCCCCTTTTCCGGGAGGGACAATATGGGGCCTCACAGGATCAGGCGGATAGCTGGACTACCTGATTATTGAGATCGGTGACCTGCCGAGCCATGTCGGTAAGCAGGCTGTGTATCATACCCGGGTTGGTGCGGATCAGGTCCTTGGATTGATGCTTGGGCACCTTGACCACGGAGCAGCGGCGTTTTGCCTCACCGTGGCACTGCGCGGGGAGTGGGTAAGCAGGGCGATGGCGCCGAGGACTTCGCCTTCGCTGACATGGCCCACGACCACATCATCCACCAGCACATCCGCCTGACCTTCGAACAGGCTGAAGACATAATCTGCCGGTTCCCCCTGGCGGATGATCACGTCGCCGGGTTCGAAGTAGGCAAAGCCCGGGGTGGTATGGCTTTCTTCCGGCACATAGGCCGCCAGCAGGCGTACCAGCATGGCCTGCTGGATGGTGAGGATGCGTGTCCACAGTCGCGCCAGTTGTTCATCGGCCAGCGCCGCTTCCACCAGTTTTACGGTGGGGTAGGCGGCCAGTAACACTGCGCTTTCTGCGTAGTAGGTGACCTCGTCGCTGCCCGCGTCCGGGAGAATCATGTCCCCCTCGTCCCAGGTAAACAGCTTGCGAGTCTGGCAGCGCATGCCCAGCATGCCGCCTTTCACCACATAGGTGGTGTCGGCACACATGCCTTGCTGGAAGGCATCCTCGGTGGGGGCCAGAGGGAATGACTGGGGTTGCAGCGGGAGCTGCCCGATAAATTCATCGACCAGACGTTTGTACATGCGGGTCAGGGCGGAAAAGCCGCCGCTGGCTTCGGCCACGGAAATCATGCTGTGCCTCAACGAACTCAGATTTTCGCCTGAGTATGCAGTAAGAAGCGGCTACGAAACAAGTGAGTTGGGGTGGATGGTGCCGGATGGCAGAAGTTGGAGACAGAATGGTAAATGCAACAGCAAGGACGCCTGACGCGAGGCGCCAGACCGGTAAAAACAGATAAACCGCGTGGCGTGGGAAAGGCGTCTTTACGCTGCTCAGGGTCTGGCGTCAGGCGTCAACTCAGATGCTCCCTCAGTAGTCCCGCTCGCGGGGGCTGAATTGCGGTGCTTCCTTTTTCTGTCCCGCCTGCAGGGCGCGACGATAGTTTTTGCCACGCAGCAGCTTGAACTGCAGTTTGCTTTCCACGTCGAACGCCTGGGCTTCCGGTACATTCCAGCTTTGCTGGAACAGGGCCTTGCTGGCGCTGATGGCATCCGGTGAACGGGTCTTGATAGCCTGAGCCAGTTTTTCCGCTTCTTCCAGCGGGTTGGTTGCCACGCGGGTGACCAGGTTCATGGCTTTGGCTTCGTCGCCGGTAAACAGGCGGCCGGTCATGGTCAGTTCCTTGGCCACATCCATGGGTACCAGTTCGCGCAGGGTGACGGTGCCTGTCATGTCCGGGATCATTCCCCACTTGATTTCCATGATGGACATTTCACAGTCCGGTGTGGTGATGCGGAAATCCGCGGCCAGCGCGATCTGCATGCCGCCACCGTAGCAGTAGCCGTGCAGCACGGCGATTACCGGCATGGGCAGTTCGCGCCAGCACCAGCAGACTTCCTGAAACAGATTGGTTTTCTTGATGCCGTATTTGGTGAAGCTGCGCAGCAGTTTCACCGGTTGTTTCATGACGGTGCCGAAATCCAGCCCGGCGCAGAATGCCTTGCCATCCCCTTGAAGAATGACAGCGCGTAAGTCACGGTCTTTGCGAATCAGGCGGGCGGTTTCCACCAGCCCTTCCATCATTGGAAAATCCAGGCCGTTATATTTGTCCGCTCGGCTCAGGGTGACGTAGGCAATGCCGTCTCTCTTTTCCAGAGTGACGCGATTTTGGATGGTTTGGATTGTCATGGGGTATCCCTTCGAAAAGCGTCCCTTAGGTCGCTGGCACGCAACACGCTTCACGCAGGCACGCAGTAAAACGTGTTGCGTGAGGCGTTTAAGCGTTACAGCAGTTTCTTTTGCAATAACTGGTTCAATTGCTGCGGGTTCGCTTTGCCTTGGGTGGCCTTCATGGCCTGGCCCACAAAGAAACCGATTTTTTTCTTTTTCTTGGCATCATCAGAGTTGCGGTAATCCTCAACCTGGGCGGCGTTGTTGGCGATGATGTCATCGACGATTTTTTCCAGTTCGCCGGTGTCGCTCATCTGCTTGAGGCCCTTGGCTTCAATCACATCGTCCGGGTCGCCTTCGCCATTCCAGCAGGCTTCGAAAACCTGCTTGGCGATTTTGGAACTGATGGTGCCGTCTTTCAGACGGGCGATCAGTTGGCCAGTTGTGCGGCGCTGACCGGGCTGTTGGCAATGTCTTTTTCTTCCGCGTTCAGTTTGGCGGCCAGTTCGCCCATCACCCAGTTGGCAGCCAGCTTGGCGTCGCCGCCGGCGTTGGCGGCTGCTTCAAAGAAGGTGGCGGTGGCGATGGAGGCTGACAATAGATCCGCATCGTAATCGGACAGTTGATAGTCGTTGATGAAGCGCGTCTTGCGAGAATCCGGCAGTTCCGGCATGGCGGCTTTCAACGCTTCGATATCGGCATCGGTAATGGCGACTGGCAACAGATCCGGGCAGGGAAGCGGTAGTCGTTGGCGTCTTCCTTGCTGCGCATGGAGCGGTGTGCGTGTCGCCGTTGTACAGGCGGGTTTCTTGTACGATCTCGCCGCCGTCTTCCAGCACATCAATCTGCCGTTCTACTTCCAGCGCGATGGCTTTTCCATGAAGCGGAAGGAGTTGAGGTTTTTGGTTTCGGTGCGGGTGCCGAGCTCCTCGCCGGGTTTGCGGATCGAGTTGACGTCGAAACGCATGTTGCCCTGGGACATGTCGCCGGAGCAGATACCGATGGAGGTGACGATGGCGTGCAGCTTGCGGGCAAACGCCACGGCTTCTTCGGCATTGCTCATGTCCGGCTCGCTGACAATTTCGATCAGCGGGGTGCCGGCACGGTTCAGGTCGATACCGGTCATGCCATGGCCTTTTTCATCAAAGAACGCTTCATGTAAAGACTTTCCCGCATCTTCTTCCAGATGGGCATGATGAATGCGCACGGATTTTTTATCGCCGTTTTCTAATACAATTTCAACGATGCCTGCGCCTACCACGGGCTCTGCCAGTTGTGTGGTCTGATAGCCTTTTGGCAGGTCTGGATAAAAATAGTTTTTCCGTTCAAACACACTGTGGCGACAGATGTCGGCATTGATGGCCAAGCCGAACAGGGCGGCTTTGCGTACCGCTTCCCGGTTGACCACTGGCAGGGTGCCGGGCAGGCCCAGGTCGACCAGGAAGCCTGGGTGTTGGGCTGCGCCGGTAGACAGTTTGCTGCCGGAAAACAGTTTGCTGACGGTGTTGAGCTGGACGTGCACTTCCAGACCGATGACAACTTCCCAACTCATTGTGCACCTCCAAACGCTGGCGCTTTTTATGCCAGTCAGTGGCCTGCTGATATTTGTGCGCCACGTTGAGAATTTTCCCTTCACGGAAATAGTTGCCGATGATCTGGGTGCCGGTGGGCAGGCCGTTGATAAAACCGGTGGGCATGGACAGGCCGGCAGGCCAGCCAGGTTAACGCCAATGGTAAACACATCAGCCATGTACATGCTGACTGGGTCGTCTTTTTTGGCGCCGAGTTTAAAGGCGGTTTCCGGTGCCGTGGGGCCCATCAGTACGTCCACTTTTTCAAAGGCGCGGGCGAAGTCATCGCGGATCAGACGACGAACTTGTTGGGCGCGGCGGTAGTAGGCGTCGTAGTAACCGGCAGACAGCGCGTAGGCGCCCACCAGAATGCGGCGTTTAACTTCGTCGCCAAAGCCTTCCGAGCGCGAGCGCTTGTACAGGTCTTCCAGGTCTTGTGGATCGTCACAGCGATGGCCGAAGCGCACGCCGTCGAAACGGCTTAAGTTGGAGCTGGCTTCCGCCGGGGCGATCACATAGTAGGCCGGCACTGACAGCTTGATGCTGGGCAGGGACACCGATACCACCTTGGCGCCGAGCTTTTCCAGTTCGCGAATGGCATCACGGCTGTTGTCTGCGATGGCGCCGTCCAGGGTGTCCGGGAAAATTCTTCCGGGATGCCGATGGTCAGGCCGCTGATGTCTTCATTCAGGGCACCAAGATAATCGCCCACTTTTCGTTGAGGCTGGTGGAGTCACGGTGATCGTGGCCGGCCATGGCCTGCAGCATCAGGGCACAGTCTTCGGCACTCTGGGCCATGGGGCCGGCCTGATCCAGGCTGGAAGCAAAGGCAATCATGCCCCAGCGGGAGACGCGACCGTAGGTAGGCTTGAGGCCGGTGATGTTGTTCAGGGCGGCGGGCTGGCGGATTGAGCCGCCGGTGTCGGTGCCAGTAGCGCCGGGAGCCAAGCGCGCGCCAAGACAAGCGGCCGCACCGCCGGAGGAGCCGCCGGGAACCCGTTCCAGGTCCCACGGATTCTTCACCGGGCCGTAGTAGCTGGTTTCATTGGAGGAGCCCATGGCGAACTCGTCCATGTTGGTCTTGCCCAGCATGACAGCGCCTTCGGCGGCCATTTTTTTCCACCACGGTGGCGGTGTAGGGGGCAATAAAGTTGTCCAGCATCTTCGAGCCGCAGCTGGTGCGCACGTCCTCGGTGCAGAAAATGTCTTTGTGGGCGATGGGCAGGCCGGTGAGCAGGCCTGTCTTGCCAGCGGCAATGGCGGCATCGGCGGCATCAGCCTGGGCCAGCGCCTGGGCATCGGTGACGGTCACAAAACTGTTGAGGTCGCCGTCGTATTGCTGGATGCGGGCCAGGAAGTGCTCGGTTAACTCCCGGGAGGAGAAATCCCGGTTGGCCAGGCCAGCCTTGAGTTCGGTCAGGGTTTTGTTGTGCATGGTCAGTCAGTCGCCTTTATACGGTCGTCGTTATTCGATGACCCGGGGGAACCAGGAAGCAGCCACCTTCGGCTGCCGGGGCTATTTCCAGTGCCTTATCGCGGATATTGGGCTCGGTGACCACGTCGTCGCGCAGTGGCTGGGTCACGTCCAGCGGGTGGGCCAAGGGGGCCACGCCGTCCACGTCGGCCTGTTGTAGCTGATCCACCATCGCGAGGATGTCATTCAGGCGGTTGGACAGGGCGTCGCTGTCCTGGGGGTCCACTTGCAGGCGCGCCAGATGGGCTACCTGGGCAACCACCTTGGAATCAATGGCCATGGTTCTCTCCGTGGTTCTTTCCGTAGGCACCCTGCGCCGAAGGCTGGCGGAGGGGAGGTAAGGAGCTTGAAAGGCGCAAAAAGTACCATAGACCGCCGGTCCGGGGCCACTGTCCACAGAGCATGCCAGCTTGCCCAATGTCCCTGCCGTTGCTAGAGTTGCGCCATCTTATGAGATGCCCGGCTTTTTCCCGCCAGGCATCGTTTTTTCGCGAAAAGTTCAGGAAACTGGCTAGGATGTCCATGATCAAGCGTATTCGGGGGATGTTCTCCACCGATTTGTCCATCGATTTGGGGACCGCAAACACCCTTATTTATGTACGTGGCCGCGGCATCGTACTGGATGAACCCTCTGTGGTTGCCATCCGTCACCATGGTGCCCAGAAGAGTGTGGCGGCCGTTGGGGCAGATGCCAAGCGTATGCTGGGCCGTACCCCCGGCAACATTACCGCTATCCGGCCCATGAAAGACGGCGTGATCGCCGATTTCGATGTGACCGAGAAGATGCTGCAGTACTTCATCAAGAAAGTGCACGATACCGGGTTTTTCCCGCCCGCCCCCGTGTGCTGGTGTGTGCCGTGCAAGTCCACCCAGGTGGAGCGCCGCGCCATCCAGGATTCGGCCTATGGTGCCGGTGCCCGTGATGTGTATCTGATTGAAGAGCCCATGGCGGCTGCCATCGGTGCCGGCTTGCCGGTGGAAGAAGCCCGCGGCTCTATGGTCGTGGATATTGGTGGTGGTACCACGGAAATCGCTCTGATTTCCCTCAATGGTGTGGTTTATTCTGAATCCGTGCGTATTGGTGGCGACCGCTTCGACGAAGCGATTGTGGCGTTCGTGCGCAAGGAATATGGCTCGCTGATCGGTGAATCCACTGCGGAACGCATCAAGCACGAAATCGGCACTGCTTACCCGGGCGCTGAAATCCGTGAAATCGATGTGCGTGGTCGGAATCTCGCCGAAGGGGTGCCGCGTAGCTTTACCCTGAATTCCGAAGAAATTCTGGAGGCGCTGAAAGAGCCGCTGGCCGCCATCGTCAATGCGGTGAAAAATGCGTTGGAAGCGTCGCCGCCAGAACTGGCTTCGGACATTGCCGAGCGTGGCCTGGTGATCACCGGCGGTGGTGCCTTGCTGCGTGATATCGACCGTCTGCTCTCGGAAGAAACCGGCCTGCCGGTGATCGTTGCTGATGATCCGCTAACCTGTGTGGCACGGGGCGGTGGCAAGGCGCTGGAGCTGGTGGATAGCCAAGGCTTTGACATGCTGGCCATGGGTTAATTCCCATGGTGGCCCCGGCCAAACCCTCCTATCGACTCATTATTGCGCTGGTTCTTGCCGTCGTCATGATGGTACTGGACCAGCGTACCCCCTGGGCTGCTCCGGTGCGCCATGTACTGGGGTATTTCACTGCGCCTATTCATTATCTGGCCCACCTGCCGGTGGACAGTGGTGAGTGGCTGTCCGAACAGACTCAAAGTCGCGGCACCTTGCTTGACGAAAATCGTCGCTTGCAGCGTCAGGCGTTGATTCTGGAGCAGAAGGTGCAGCGCTTGGCGGTGTTGGAAGCGGAAAACGTGCGCTTGCGTGAGCTGCTTAACTCCTCAGCGGATCTGGAGGCCAATGTGCTGGTGGCGGAAATCATCGGTGTGGATCCGGATCCTAATCGCCAGGAAATCGTTATCAATAAAGGGGCCGGAGACAACGTTTCCCGAGGTCAGGCGGTGCTCGATTCCCAGGGCCTGATTGGCCAAGTGGTGGACGCCGGTCCGCTCAGCTCCCGGGTGCTTCTGATTACCGATGCCAGCCACGCCATGAGCGTGCAGGTAAATCGTAATGGCGTCCGTGCCGTGTTGGCCGGGGTGGGGCAATCCAGCGGCTTGAAACTGTTATACGTGCCTGACACGGCGGATATCCAGGAAGGCGATTTGCTGGTCAGCACGGGGCTGGGGCAGCTGTACCCTCGCGGCTATCCGGTGGCGAGCGTCACTTCGGTGAACCACCAGGCGGGCACACCGTTCGCGCACATTGCTGCTCGTCCCACTGCCCAGCTTGATCGTGCCAGCCACGTGTTGCTGGTGCAGCCCACGCAAGACCCGGTGCGTAAACCGACTTCCGCGGAGGCCGACAATGATCAGTGATCGTCCCGCCGGCACTGGCGTTATCATCGTCACCTTGTTGCTGGCGGCACTGCTGGAAGTTATCCCGCTGCCGGCCAGTATCGACTGGGTGCGCCCGGAATGGATGCTGTTAGTGCTGGTGTACTGGGTGCTCTCGCTGCCGCATCGCATTGGCGTGCTGTGGGGCTTTTTTGTGGGCCTCTACCACGACGTGCTGGTGGGTACCACGCTGGGGCAATGGGGACTGGCCACGGCGCTGGGCGCCTTTGTGATGCTGGCGGCCTACAAGCGGATGCGAGTGTTTACCGTATTGCAGCAGTGTGCGGTGGTCTTCCTGCTGGTGGGCACAGTGAGTCTGCTGGCCTTCCTGGTGCAGGAATCCGTGGGCCGTACCCTGTACCCGCCCTACACCATTCTCTATTCTTCTGTGACCAGTGCGTTACTCTGGCGTCCGGTATGTGCGGCGCTACGCTGGGTTCAGTTACGATTCCTAGTACGCTGAGTACGCAAGGCGTTATTCAGAGGCGCCTTAATTTGTTGCGCGAAAACACTTTCCGCTTGTGTCTGGCGCGGTTCGCCTAGTTTTCACTATTAATTATTCATTGATTCTATGCATTTGTATCTTGCTTCAGGCTCGCCGCGAAGAGCAGAACTGTTACGGCAGATCGCTGTTCCTTTTTCTGTGCTGCCGGCGCCGAATATTGATGAAACGCCATTGTCCGGTGAGTTGCCTGTGGATTATGTGTGCCGCATGGCTGAGGAGAAGACGCGGACTGGCAGGCAGCTGGACGGCGCTGTGCTCGGGGCTGACACGGCGGTGGTTCTGGGCAATGACATACTGGGCAAGCCGGCGGATGATCACGAGGCACTGGCGATGCTGAAAGCCCTGAATGGCGCAGAGCATCAGGTGATTTCTGCGCTGGCATTGTTGTGCCGGGAAGAGATGGCGGTGCGCTATTCCATTACCCGGGTGCAATTTCGTCACCTCGATGAAATCCAGCTGCAGGCCTATGTGAGGACCGGTGAAGGTGCCGACAAAGCCGGTGGCTACGGTATCCAGGGGCTGGGCGGTGCACTGGTGGCGTCGCTGACGGGCAGTTACAGTGGGGTAGTTGGCCTGCCGCTGGAACAGACTGTGGCATTACTTGAATGGGCTGACATTCCTTACTGGCAAGTCGACTGATTTATGGCATCGACCCACTCCGTACGCTGGCGCCGACTCTTTCCTTCCCTGTGGTGGACGGCCGCGATTGTATTACTGTTGATGGCTGCTTATGTGGTGGTCGGGCGCCAGCTTATGCTGCTGGTGCCGGATTACCGTGAGCGCCTTGAAGTTCTCTTCGAAGAGCGCATCCAGACCCCGCTGACCATTGCCGAGCTGAACGGCACCATGTCCGGCCTGGTACCACAATTTGTGGCTCGCCAGATTCGCCTGCCCGCCCCGGAAGGGGAGGCGCCACTGGTGCTGGATGAAGTGGTACTCAGCATCGATGTGTTTCGTTCCTTGTGGCACCGGGATCTGGTGCTTGAGGAGCTCAGTGTTCGCGGTGTGGATTTGAGCTTGGTGCGCGACGAAGACGGCAAGATTCGCCTGCGCGGGCTGGATATATTGGGTCAGGACGATTCGGACTCCCGGCCGCCACTGGAGCGTATCCTCACGTTGTTTTATCGCCAACAATTGTTGTCGATCAGCGATGCCCGCTTGTCCCTGGAATGGCCGGGTATGCCACCGCTGGCGGCATCGCAACTGGATGCCACCATGACCAACACGGGCGGGGAGCATCAGCTTGCCGTGCGCGTGGAAGCTCGGGACCGCCCTCTCCTGTTGGCAAAATTCACCTGCACGATGATGCCTACGCGCTGGATGAAGTGGATGCGGATATCTATACCCGCTTCGAGGGCAAGCGCCTGAACGAATGGTTGCCCGACATCGAGAAAATGCCTCTGGACCTGGGCTCGCTGGATGCGTCGGTGGCGTTGTGGGGGACCCTGGAAGGCGGTGAGCCGATCTCCGGCCAGCTGCAGGTCGATGTGCCCACCTTGACGCTTTCCCAGGCCGACACAGTCTGGCCATTAACCGGCTTGTCCCTGCGTGCATCGCTGCTGCGCGAGGATGATGAGGCCACCCTGTCGCTGTCAAATTTGTCAGGAAAATCACCGTCTGGCCCGCTCACGCTGGGTGACATGGCGCTGCACTGGGAAACCCAGGGTGAGCGACGACAGTGGCAGCTGCGCGCCAATGAGCTGCCGGTGCATGCCATCAGCCAGCAATTGCAGAGCTGGCCGTTCAGCTTGCCGGAGCCGGCCGACAAGGTGCGCGAGCAATTGTCCGTACTGTCCCCGCGCGGCGTACTGGAAGGGCTGTATTTGAGCGGTCATGCGCGGGATCTGGAGCAGTTTCAGGTGCGCTTTGCTGGCCTGGCGAGTCAGGCGGATGACAAGATCCCGGGCGTCAAAGGCCTGAATGGCTGGGTGGCAGGCTCGCCGGAAAAAGGGTTGGCGCATCTGTACAGCGATAACCTGTTATTGCAGTTGCCGCGTCTGTACGACCATGAGCTGGGCGGCCAGCTGGCGGGAGTGTTTGGTTGGCAGCGCCATGGCGACGCGCTCACGGTGCGCTCCAGCCGCCTGCGGGTGGTGAATCCGGATGCCCACGGCGAAGCCATGATCGCCGTGACCGCGCGTCCGGAGGCAATTCCCGAGCTGCGCCTGGCGGCGGAGATTTACGATGGCAACGGTGCCCGCGCCAACCATTACATTCCCTTGAAGCGATTGCCGGATGGCCTGTCCAGCTGGCTTGGACAAGCCATTGGCGATGGCCATCTGCACCGGGGGCAATGCTCTATCAAGGGCCGTTGAAAATCGACAAAAGCCGCCAGCAGGATCGGACCTTTCAGATGCGTTATCAGGGTGAGGATGTGCGCCTGTCGTTTCTGCCGGACTGGCCGCAGGCTTCGGGTGTTCGCGCGGATGTGTGGATTAATGGCCGTGAAGTACAGGGGTGGCCAGCCGCGGGAATCTGCTTAATAGCCAGGTCGCGGATGTTCATGTGGACGTGCCGGCATTTGACGACGAGTCCGGCCCTGTCCTGATTGTCACTGGCAAGGTTCATGGCCCACTGTCAGATCTGGATACGGTGTTTCAGGACACCCCATTGGCAGAGCAATTGCCCGATGAAGTGAAAGACTGGCGCTATCAGTCCGGCACCATGGGGGGGCAGCTGACGCTGAACATCCCGCTCAAGAAAGGTGAGGGAACTCCCATGGTGATTGTTGATGCCGCGGTGGCCGACGGTCAGGTGGAAAATAGCGAACGTAACCTGTTGCTAACGGAGGTGCAGGCGCCGGTGTATTTCCATCTACGCAATGGGTTGCAGATGTCACAGCTCAGTGCCTCCACGTTGGGCGGCAAGGTGACCGGTAAATGGGCCACCGAAGCGGGCAAGAGCACTTTGGCACTGAATGGCACGGTGCCCGTGAAGTCGTTGCGCCAGTGGCTGGGCTTCGAGTGGCTGGCGCCGGCCAGCGGGTCGTTGCCGATGGATCTGACCATCCAGGTGCCTTGGCAAGGCACCCCCTTTGGCCTGCACGCGACCTCTTCGCTCAAGGGGGTCACGGTGGAGGCGCCTGCGCCTTTGGGAAAAAGTGCCTCCCAGTCCCGCACTCTGACGCTGGATCTTACCGATAATGGTCAGCGACTGGCCTTGCAGTATGGCGATACTGTGCGTGGTGCCTTTGCGTTGGGTGAAACGGTGCGGGGCGACCTGCGGCTGGGGGGCGGAACGCTACGCCTGCCTGCCTCCGGGGTTGACGTGCATGGGCGGCTGGCCCGTGCCAGTGTGGAACCGTGGATTGATTTTGTCAGCAACCAGCTGGTGCCGGCCATGGAGGCGAATACGTCAGGTGGCGGCGATCAGGGTGACCAGCAAGGTGGGTTGAACAAGGTCAATGTACAGGTGGCCACGTTGGATTTGTTTGGCGTGGATGTGCCCAAGGCAAGCTTGTCGGTGTTGCCCAGCGGCAACGGCTGGGATCTGGCCCTGAGCAGCCCGTCCGTGGCCGGCTCCATGACCATTCCTGGCGGATTTTCAGCCCGGGGGAGGCGCCACTGGATTTGTCCGTCTCGCGGATGAATCTGACCTTGCCGGATAGCGCCGATCCGCAATCCGGTGCGCCTCTGTCACCGATGACGCTGCCGCCCGTGAATGCCCGGCTGGCCAATTTGCGAATCAATGGCGAGGATTTCGGTGAGTGGCAGGCGGATCTGCGTCCGTCAGCGCAAGGGGTGCGCATCAACAATCTGCAAGGCCGCTGGCGGGCCAGCCGGATACAGGGCACGGTGGACTGGACCGAGGAGGGCGGCAACCAGTACACCCGCTTCAACGGTTCGCTGGCGTCCGATAACCTAGGGCGCTCCCTGAGTGCTTGGGGGCTGCCGGAAATGATTGAATCCGATGACGCCAATGCGAAAGTGTCGCTGGGTTGGCCACACTGGCCACTGGCACCGGATTACCTGCTCTGGATGGTCAGGCGCAGGTGGATATCGGCGAATGCCGGATCCCCGATACCGACACCAAGACCTCGTTCTTGCGGCTTTTGGGGGTGCTCAATTTGGGCACCATTCAGCGCCGCTTGCGGCTGGATTTCTCCGATCTATACAAGAAAGGGCTGAGTTGCGACAGCATCAGCGGGGACTTCGCCATCGACGGCCCCAGGTGTCTACCAGCAACCTGGCCATCGACTCGCCCTCGGCCGCCATTCGCGTGAAAGGGGCCATCGACCTTGAAAAAGAAACCCTGAACCATCAGATGGAAGTCACGTTACCCCTGTCCAGCAATCTGTATGCCGGGTGTCTGGCCGGGCCTGCCGCCTGCGCAGGTATCTTTGTGGTGGAACGCATCTGGGGAGATAAACTGGACAAGACCGCGACCATGGAATACCGCGTGGGCGGTAGCTGGTCGAACCCGAAAGTGTCTGAAACCGAAGGGATTTTCGAATGACTGTGCCTAACGCCGCGGCACAAGTTGCCGCAATACAGATGACCAGCGGTAAAGCGCCGCAGGCCAACCTGGAGCAGGCCGCCGAACTGTTGCAGGCGGCCCGCGACAAGGGCGCCAGCCTGGCGGTGTTGCCGGAGAATTTTGCGGGCTACGGAGGCGATTACCGGGAGCTGGCGGCAGAGTATGCAACGTTGGAGCAATGGCTCTGTGAACAGGCCTCGCGGCTGGGGATGGCCATCATTGGTGGCAGCGTGCCTTCGCTGAGTCGCCCGGACGGTGAGCCAGTGCCGGCGCCACGGGTACGCACGCGCTCTTTGGCGGTAACCGCCGACGGCGAGACGCTGGCCGTTACGACAAGCTTCACTTGTTTGATGCCCAGGTGCAGGACGCTCAGGGCCAGTACCGGGAGTCCGATCTGTTTGAACCCGGTGAAACCATCGTCACCGTGCCTCTGGCTGGTGTGCAGGTGGGTATGGCAATTTGCTATGACCTGCGCTTTCCGGCCCTGGCTCAGCGATTGGTGAGCGCCGGGGCCGAACTGTTGGTGTACCCTCGGCGTTCACCGCCGTGACCGGCGCGGCCCACTGGGAGCTGTTGCTGCGCGCCACCGCAGTGCAGACCGGTTGCTATGTGCTGGGCGCCAACCAATGCGGGCAACATGGCCCGCGTCGTGCCAGTTACGGCCATTCCATGTTGGTGTCTCCCTGGGGCGAGGTGGTGGCAAGCTGGAGAATGCGCCCGGGGCGCTTGTGGCGCCGCTGGACCTTGCTACCATGAACGAGCTTCGCCAGCGCATGCCTGTACAGCAGCATCAACGATTACGTATTGAAGGTCCCTATGACGCAAACTGATGACGCTCTTTCTATTGCCGAATCCGTGCTGTTGGCACCGGCCAATCTGCACACCCCGCAACTGGCGTCACTGCTGAATGGCAAGCTGACCGGGCAGGCTGATTACGCCGATATCTATTTCCAACACAGCCGTCATGAGGCTTGGGTACTGGAAGATGGCATTGTTCGCGATGCCAGTTTCAATACCGAACGCGGTGCCGGTGTACGTATCGTGCAGGGCGACAAGACCGGCTTTGCTTACAGCGATGACATCACCCTGGCGGCACTGCAGCAGGCCAGCGGTGCGGCGCGGGCGATTACCCGGCAGGGGCAGGACCGGCAGATTCAACTGGCCAGCCACGCCGCGCCGGCCCGTTACACAACTAGCGACCCTTTGCTGGGCTGGCCTGCCCAGCAAAAAGTGGCGCTGTTGCAGCGCATCGATGCCATGGCTCGCTCCCTGGACCCGGCCATTGTCGAAGTCACCGCCAGCCTGAGCGCAGAGCAGGATGTGGTAATGGTGGTGGCCAGTGACGGCACCCTGGCGGCGGATGTGCGCCCGTTGATTCGCTGCAATGTGAGCGTGATTGCCGAACGTGCAGGCCGCCGTGAGCGCGGTAGTGCCGGCGGCGGCGGGCGGGTGGCCTATGACTGGCTGTTGCAGGAAGAGCGCATCGAAACCTGGACCCGCGAGGCGGTACGCGGCGCCTGCTGAATCTGGACGCCGAAGCGGCGCCGGCCGGGACCATGCCGGTGGTGCTCGGGCCAGGTTGGCCGGGGTACTGTTGCACGAAGCGGTGGGTCATGGCCTGGAAGGGGATTTCAACCGTAAAGGCACCTCCATGTTCGCCAAGAAGATGGGGAAATGGTGGCGTCACCGCTGTGTTCCGTAGTGGATGACGGCACCCTGATGGATCGTCGCGGTTCATTGAGTGTGGACGACGAAGGCACTCCCTCTGCCAGCAATACCCTGATCGAGAACGGCAAGCTGGTGGGCTACATGCAAGACAAGACCAATGCCCGCCTGATGGGGGTTGCCCCCACCGGCAATGGTCGTCGGGAATCCTATGCGCACTTGCCCATGCCGCGTATGACCAACACCTACATGCTGCCGGGCGAAAGTGACCCGCAGGATATTATTGCCAGCCTGGATCGTGGCATCTATGCGGTGAACTTTGCAGGCGGCCAGTCGACATCACGTCTGGCCGTTTTGTGTTTTCGACCAGCGAAGCGTACCTGGTGGAGAAGGGCAAGATTGTCTGTCCGGTAAAGGCGCCACCCTGATTGGCAGCGGTGCGGAAGTGATGCGTGGCATTTCCATGGTGGGTAATGACTTGGCGCTGGATTCGGGTATCGGCGTGTGTGGCAAGGATGGCCAATCCCTGCCGGTGGGCGTGGGGCAGCCGACCCTGCGCGTGGATGCGCTTACCGTGGGAGGCACCGCCTGATGTCCCAGGTTCTGGATATTCTCTCGCGTATGCGGCTGTTTGCCGGCCTCAGTGATGAGGAGCTGTCGGTGCTGGAAAAACTGGTGTTCGTGAACCGTGTGCCGGTGGGCGACGTGGTCTGCCGGGAAGGTGATCGTAGCGATTTTGTCTGCTTTGTGGTGCGCGGTTGCCTGGATATCGTCAAGGATAATGAAGGCGGTGGCGAGGTTGTGATTGCGCATCTGCGTCCGGGGATTCCATGGGCGAAATGGCGCTGGTGGATCACGAACCCCGCTCGGCCACAGTGCGCGCGGCGGAAGATGCCACCCTGATTGTGCTCACCCGCAAGGGTATTGAGCAGTTACGAAAACGCAGCCCCCATGCGGTGAGTCTGGTGATGGAAAATATCGCCCGTCTGCTGTGCACTCACCTGCGCCGTACCTCGTCCCAGCTGGCGCAGTTCAAACTGCCTGTGGGCTAAGGAAAGCCAGCCGCCTATGAGAACTCTGTGTCTGTTCGTCTTGCTGGTGTTGCTGTCTGGTTGTGAGCCGGTGCAATTGCCGGCGGATGTGCGTTTGCCCGATGGCGCCGTGTATGACGGTGACATTGAAAACAATCTATTCCACGGTGAGGGCAGTCTGACCTGGCCTGATGGCCGGCATTACGAAGGGGCGTTCAAGGAAGGGCTAATGACCGGCGAAGGTCGCCTGGAAGGCCGTGAGGGCTGTGTTCAGGAGGGTCATTTTGTTAACGGTGTACTCAATGGTGAAGGCAGCTATACCTGCCCGGATGCGTCTTATCAGGGGCAGTTCAGCAACGGTGAGTTAACCAAGGGCTTCGTGGCGTATCTGGACGATAATTCCTATCAGGGAGAGTTCCGTGATTTTCAGCCGCACGGGAAGGGGCTCTGGGTCACCGCATCAGCAGAACAGTTTGAAGGTACCTTTGCCGAGGGTATATGGTCAAGGGGACCTACCGTAACGAAGAGGGTTACCACTATCAGGGCGAGTTCGATTTCTTCACCTTTGAAGGCAAGGGAGCTGACCCGTCCGGACGGCGTGGTGGTCCGTGCCACGTTTGAAAACGGCCACGCGGAAGGCCCGGGGACGCGCACGCGGCCCCGTGATGAGGGCGAGCCCGTGGTGGAAAAGGGCTTTTTTGTACGGGGCGATTATTACCCCAGTGAAAAAGCCTGGCGACAGCGTAAGCAGCAGCAGGCAGCGGCCATGGAGGCGCGTCTGTATACTGAATCCAGCCGTTTGCAGTCGGTGTTGTCGTCATTGGCGCCCCAGCGACCCGGTGTGCGCGATGTCTATTTGCTGGTGGTGGGCGGCGACGGCACCGAAGCGGTGTTTGCCCGTGAGGTGGACTGGGTGGCTGAACGGTTGGGCTCGGTGTTTGATTTGAAGCGTCATGTACGTCTGATCAATGGTGGCAGCGATGAGTTGCCGCTGGCCACGCGCACCAGTGTGCAGGAGAGCCTCAAGGCGATGGATGCCTTGCTGGACCCAGAGGAAGATTTATTGCTGGTGCACTTTGTCAGCCACGGTTCGACCAACGGTGATCTGCTGCTGGATGACAAAAGCCTGAAGCTCAATAATCTTGCCGTGGCGGATGGCAAGCAATGGCTGAACGGGTTGTCTGCCCGGCATCAATGGGTGATCGTGTCTGCCTGTTATTCCGGTAAGTGGGTGGAAGGCCTGGCGACGCCGGAGCGGGTGGTATTTTCCTCTGCGGCGGCAGATCGCACCTCATTCGGTTGTAGTGATGATTCTGAGCGGACCTGGTTTAGCAGGGCGCTGTATGGCGAAGCGATGGCTGCTGGAGTCAGTGATCCGCAAGCCTGGTTTGAAACCGCGAACGAGAAAGTGTCGCTGATGGAGAAAGAGCAGGGCATCGAAGGCGATGCCCATTCGCAGCCACAGAAATCTGTGGGTGGGAGTTTTTTACGCTGGTGGCAAGCGGATAAAGACGCCTTGGTGGTCCCTGCACGGCCTTGATCTTGCGTTGGGCGGCGTGCCGATGTCAGTACAGTGGTGCGGTTTTGTCCAGCTGGTTCAGGTAATTGATTAGCTTGCGGCGCTCGCGTTTGAATTTCTCCTTTTCCGCTGGCGGCGCGGCGGCGGGATCTTTCACCCGGGCTTTCAGCGCGTTGCGTGTCAGGTTACGCAGCTGCTGGCGGTCACCATGGGGAAAGAATTCCAGAATTTGCTGTACAGTGCTTTCCGCGTCTTTGGGCTGTTCGCAGATAACAATTTTTTCAACCCAGTTGCTGAGCCGCTGCTGGCGAAAAGGGTCATTGAGCCGCTCCAGCGCTTGAAGAATCTGCTCGCTGTTGGTTTCGCGAATGAGCCGGCCGATGTATTGGGCGTGACGGCGGCGAGCTCGTGGCTGGTGATGCGGGTGGCTTCAACCAGCGCGTATTGCAGATCGTCACGCAGGGGCAGGCGCTCGCGCTCCACCTGTTTCATGTCCATCAGTAACAGACCCAGCTCTTGCAAGGCGTTGTCCTCGCGCTTTTGCTGGCCCTTGCTGGTGATCTGGTCGTCGCTATACTCGGTCATAACTGTTTAATACCCATCAATGGAACCGCTATTTTATGTCTGATTCCTCCCCAACGACAGCCGAACTCGACAATACTCAGCTACAACAGGCAAAAGATACTGCAGCCTGGCTGATAGAAGAGGCCAAACGCCAGGGCGCCGATGCGGCGGAAGTGGGGGTCAGCCTGTCCCAGGGCTATTCGGTCAACGTGCGTCAGGGCGAAGTGGAAACGGTGGAGTTCCACCGTGATCGGGGTGTCTCGGTGACCGTGTACAAGGGGGCCAGCGCAAAGGCCACGCCAGCAGTTCCGACGATAACCGCGACAGTTTGCGGGCGACCCTGGCGGCTGCCACGGCGATCGCCGGTTACACCGAGGAAGACCGTTATGCGGGGTTGGCGCCAGCAGCAGACCTGGCAAAGGAAGTGACAGACCTGGATCTGTATCACCCCTGGGCCATGGACACCCAGGCCGCCATTGAGCAAGCGCTGCGTTGTGAAACGGTGGCCCGTGACGATGCTCGCATCGTCAATTCCGAAGGTGCCTCCGTCAATAGTGGCGCCAGCTTGCGGGTCTATGCCACCTCGGAAGGTTTTTTGCACGGCTACCGCGGCACCCACCACAGCCGCGTCTGCAGTGTCGTGGCAGAAGACGAAGCTGGCATGCAACGCGATTACTGGTATGACGGAGGGCGTGTGGGCGATCGCCTGGCGTCTGCCGAAGCGGTGGGGGAGCAGGCCCGTGAGCGCGCCCTGGCCCGGTTGGGGCGCAAGTGCCGGAAACCGGCGAGCTGCCGGTGATCTTCGCCCCGGAAGTGGCGTCGGGCCTGTTGGGGCATCTGGTCTCTGCGATTAGCGGCGGGGCGCTTTATCGTCGCAGTTCTTTTTTGCAGGACTGTCTGGGCAAGGCCGTGCTGCCGGCCGGATTTCAGCTCACGGAAAACCCGCACATGGCGGCAGGCAATGCGTCGGCGCCTTTCGATGGTGACGGTTTGCCCACTCGGGCTCAGGCGTTTGTAGAAGACGGTGTTCTCAAGCAGTATGCGCTGGGCCTGTACGCCAGCCGGCGTTTGGACATGGCGCCCACTGGCAATGGTGGTGGGGTGCGCAATGTGCGAATCACCGATACCGGCGATTCCTTGGCTGCGCTCATGGCCAAGGTGCCGAAGGGTATTCTGATCACCGAAGTCATGGGTCAGGGCATCAACTTGGTCACCGGGGATTACTCCCGTGGGGCAAGCGGCTTCTGGTTTGAGAACGGTGTCATACAAGGTGCACTGCAAGAGTTTACTATTGCCGGTCATCTGGGGGAGATGCTGCTGGGTATTCAGGGTAGCGGCACGGATGTGGACTATCGCGGCAATATTGCCTGTGGGTCCTTATTGTTGTCGCCCATCAAGATTGCCGGCCGGTAATTTTTTCCGGTGTAATTCGATTAATTTTTGACTTGGGAAAGGGAAGGAACCAACGAATGAGTGATATGAATCCGTATCAACAGCCGCAATCGGATGTGGCTAACGCGGCGCCAGCCGGTGCCAATGAATTCACCATCATCGCACCACGCAAAATCAATGTGGGTGATGCCATGGGCTGGATTGGTAAAGGCCATGGCATGCTCAGTGGGCATTGGGGTGTGGTACTGGGCGCCTTGGTTGTGACCGTGCTGATCACCTCCGCCTTGCAGATTATTCCGTTTTTGGGTGCGATTGCCCAGCTGCTGCTGACGCCGCTGTTGTATGCCGGCATTGTGAAAATCTTTCATCGCATCGACACGGAAAACCGTTCTGATTTCTCGGATTTGTTTGCCGGGTTTTCCGATCGAACCAATCCGCTGATCATGACGGCCGTGGCGCAATTTGTCGTGTTGCTGGTGGCCGGTGCCGTATTGGGTGGTTTGTTTTTCCTGCTCGGCCGTGACGGCAGTACCGCCGCCATGGTGGTGTTGGGGCTGCTGGCCACGCTGGCCATGTTTGCCTTCATGTTTCTGTTTTACTTCGCCGTGCCGCTGATCTTCCTGGGGCAGAAAGGGGTGGTGGACGCCATGAAGCTAAGCCTGGATGCGTGCCTGAAAAACATCATTCCTTTCATCGTTTATACCCTGGTGATCTCCTTGATCCTGGTGGTGGCGGCGATTCCGATTCTGCTGGGGTGGTTGTTCGTGATGCCGATTCTGGCCGGTGCGTATTACGTATCGTTTAAGCAGCTGTTTGTGGAATAAGCATCGCAGGCAGTGGTTTGATTATAAAAAAGGCGCCGTTTTTACGGCGCCTTTTTTATGGGTTTGCCGAAACGGATCGGCGTCAGGTTTTCGTTCTGTTTCGATCAGACCAGCAGGTGCGCATACAGCACCGTGGCCAGTCCGAGGAAGGCAAAGAAACCGACGATGTCGGTAATGGTGGTCAGCACCACGGACCCGGCCAGGCGGGATCGATGCCCAGCTTCATGGTGATGGGCAGCAGGGCGCCGGCACTGGCGGCCATGACCAGGTTGATCACCATAGCGACGGCAATCACCAAACCGAGATTGGGGTCGTTGAACCAGAGTCCGGCGGTAATGCCGATCACGGTTGCCCACAGCAGGCCATTGATGGCGCCCACGGACAATTCCTTGAACAGCAGGTAGCGGGTGTTGTTGGACTGAATTTGGCCCAGCGCCATGGCGCGGATTACCAGTGTCAGGGTCTGGCTGCCGGCAATGCCACCCATGCTGGCGACGATGGGCATCAGAATCGCCAGTGCCACCACTTTTTCCAGAGTCGCTTCAAACAGGCCGATGACCGCAGAGGCGGCTAGCGCGGTGAGCAGGTTGATACCCAGCCATAGCGCCCGGCGGCGTGCGGTTTGCCACACGGAGCCGAAGGTGTCTTCGTCTTCGTCCAGGCCGGCCATGCTCATCAGCGAGTGGTCCGCTTCTTCCCGGATCACGTCCACCACGTCATCAATGGTAATCCGGCCCACCAGCATGCCGTCTTCGTCCACCACTGGGGCGGTTACCAAATCGTGGCGTTCGAAGATCTTTGCCACTTCGTGGGCGGGCAGGGTGGCGGTAATGGATTCCGTGTCGGTGATCATGGCTTCGCGCACGGTGGTGCCCGGGTCACTGATCAGTACCTTGGTCAGTGGTAGCAGCCCGATGAACTGGTTTTTCCGGTTAACCACGGCCAGGTTATCGGTGGTGCGGGAATTTCGCCGCGGCGACGCAGATAGCGTTGGACCACTTCGAAGGTGATCTCCGGGCGTACGGTGATCACGTCCGTATTCATTAGGCCACCGGCGGTGTCTTCCGGGTAGCTGAGTACATGCTCTAGCCGTTCGCGGTTTGGGCATCCAGGTTGGCCATGATTTGCGAGGTGACATGGTCCGGCAGCTCTTGCAGCAAGTCGGCCAGGTCATCGGTGTCCAGGTCTTCAGCCAACGAGACCAGCTCGTCGGTGGACAGGTCGCGCAGTAACTCCACCCGGACTTCTTCGCCCAGGTACTGCAATACTTCGGATTCCTGATCTTTATGTAGCAGCTGCCAGAGAATTTCCCGTTCTCGTGGCGGGGACGATTCCAGTAAATGCGCCGCTTCAGCGCCGGGTAGGTTGTTGATCAGTTGGCGTACCTGAGTATAGGTACCGCTGGCCAGGGCGCGATTAATGGCTTTTAAATGCTGTTGGCTACGGCTGCTATCGGCGGGCATGGCTCCTCCTTGCTGGAAGAGAGTTTACACGAGGCGGTGTGAAGGCCGAAGTGTCGCCGGCGTGATGGCGGTAAAGAGTGGTAAATTTGCCGGTGATCCGGGGGTTACTCGCCTTCGTCGAAGCAGCGGGCGAACAGATCTTCCAGTTCATCCATGGCGTGCTGCTCGTCTTCGCCTTCTACCTGAAAGTGACGCTGCTGCCTTTGGCTGCACCGAGCATGAGCAGGCCCATGATGCTTTTCGCATCAATGGTCTGGTTCTTGTGCAGTACCAGAATGCTGCTGTCGTAGCGGGAGGCTACGCTGACCACTTTGGCGGCAGCCCGGGCATGCAGGCCGAGTTTGTTGATTACGTCGAGTTTTTTTTCAATCATCGGGTGTCTTGTGCTCAGAAAGAGAGTCGTCTGGCATGAAGAATCCCTGTTGCCAGATCATGGGTCAGGCTTATTGCTCCCGGGGCAGTTCCCGGTGACGGACCTGCAGGGCAATGCCTTTTGCGCGCAGGGCCAGTGCCAGCTGTTCGGTGATGAAGACTGAACGATGGCGCCCGCCGGTGCAGCCGATGGCGACCGTCACGTAGCTGCGGTCGCTGTGGGCAAAGGCGGGCAGCCAGCGCTCCACGAAATCGCCGATATCCTTGAGCATGTCGTGGCTGGCCTGATGTTGGCTGAGGAAATCGATGATGCAGTCATCCTTGCCGGTGAACGGGCGCAGGTCTGCATGCCAATGCGGGTTGGGCAGTACCCGCACGTCGAACACCAGGTCCGCGTCGGTGGGCAGGCCATTCTTGAAGCCGAAGGATTCCAGCTGCAGAGACAACGTGGCTTCACGGCGGGCCACCCGTTCGCGCATCAGATTACGCAGGGTGTGAACGTCGTGGTTGCTGCTGTCGATAACCAGGTCGGCGCGCTGGCGAATATTGGCCAGCAGTTCCCGTTCATGCCCGATCGCGTCGGCCAGTGAGCGTTCGCCAGTGCCTAGCGGGTGGCGGCGGCGGGTGGCGCTGAAGCGGGTCTGCAGGGTGTGGTCATCCGCGTCCAGGTAGATGATTTCACTGCGCACCTGCTGTTCGTTCAGGGCCTCAAGGATGTTGTCGAAAGCCAGTAACTGGGCGGGGAGGTTGCGGGCATCAATACCCACGGCAACCCGCTCAATCGGCGGTTCGCCCTCGCTTAACTGTTTCGCCAATGTCGGCAACATGCCGGCGGGCAGGTTATCCACACAATAAAAAACCCTGGTCCTCCAGCGCTTGCAGCGCGGTGGTTTTCCCGGACCCGGAGCGGCCACTGATAATGGTGAGTTTCATGGTTGCACCGCCCGCACGCCACACGCAGTGCGTTGGCTCGCAAGACTGATAGACGAGGGAGTGTTTTGGGCGTGCTGTATGGTGCCCGAAAGCGTGTTGCGTTCCTTCATGACGCCAGCCGCAACTCCGCTTCGGACTCTACTGCAGTCTGGTAGAGGTGCGGATTGTCAGTGCTGCGACGCAGTTCCGCACGGTAGCTGTCGTCGTTGAACAGTGAGGCCAGGTGGCTGAGTGTCTTGAGGTGCTGTTCCGGGTTGTCTTGGGGGACCAGCAGCACAAACACCAGATCCACGGGGTGTCCGTCAACGGCGTCGAAATCGATGGGGTTTTCCAGTTTTAACAACAGGCCTACCGCTTGCTGGCAATGTCCGAGCCGGCAATGGGGAATGGCGATGCCTTCGCCAATGCCTGTGGAGCCCAGTTTTTCCCGGGCCACCAAGGCATCGAAGACTTCCTGTTCATTGAGGCTGTCACAGCTGGCTGCGGCCAGCTGTGCAACCTGATCCAGCAGTTGTTTCTTGCTGCTGGCCTGCACGCCGTGATGGGTGCGGGCCAGGGTCAGTAGTTCGCGAACTCGCATAATTGTCGCTTTGGGTTAGTGACCGTGCTTGTGGCTGACGGCCTTTTCCTTGTGTTTGAGAATCTGGCGGTCCAGCTTGTCCGTCAGCTTGTCGATCGCTGCATACATGTCTCCGGCCTCAGCGGTGGCGAAGACATCGGCCCCGGAAATATGAATCGTGGATTCGGCTTTATGGGTTTTCGGTTCCGGAGAGAGAATCACCTGGACGCTGGTGATCTGATCGAAATGGCGCTCCAGGCGGGAAAATTTGTCACCCACATAGGTACGCAAGGCATCGGTAATATCCAGGTGATGACCGCTGATATTAATTTGCATGGCTGGCTCCTTTACCTGTTTGGGATCCGTCCTGGCGCCCTACACCAAACGCTTGCGGGCGCTGGAAGACGGTATTCGCATCGCCTCTCTGTATTTGGCGACGGTCCGGCGCGCTACATTGATTCCCTGCTCATTTAGCAAGCTAGCCAGCTTGTTATCGCTGAGCGGCTTGCGGGGATTCTCGGCAGCGACCAGCTTCTTAATAATGGCACGAATAGCGGTGGAGGAACACTCACCGCCGCCGTCGGTTCCCACGTGACTGGAAAAGAAATATTTCAGCTCAAAGACACCGCGGGGTGTCATCATGTATTTCTGGTTGGTGACCCGACTGATGGTTGATTCGTGCATCTCAACGGCATCGGCAATATCCGCCAGAACCAGGGGTTTCATGGCTTCATCGCCATAATCGAAGAAGCCTTGCTGCACATCGACGATGCGGGTGGCCACCTTGAGCAGGGTGTCGTGGCGGCTCTGCAGGCTCTTGATGAACCATTTGGCCTCCTGAACGCAATTGCGCAGATATTGGCCGTCTTCGCCACTGGTGGTGCGGGCGATGCTGGCGTATTGCTGCTGCAGGTTGACCCGGGGCAGCACGTCATCGTTGAGGCTGACCTGCCAGCGGCCCTGGTGCTGGCGGACGATCACGTCGGGAACGGCGTAGTCCACCTGGGGTTCGCCGATTTGTTCGCCGGGAGCCGGGTCCAGGGTGCGTAGCAGGGAAGGGCCTCCAGCAGGAGCTCTTCGCTGATCTGCAGGGTGCGGCGCAGGGCGGTGTAGTCGTGTTTTTCCAGCAGGTCCAGATGGGCCAGAAGCGCGCTGGCTTCGTCGCGCAGGGCGGTCTCTGCGGGTAGTTGGCGCAGTTGCACGCCGAGGCAGTCAGCCAGATCGATGCTGGCCACGCCGACGGGGTCGAACTGCTGCAGGCGGTGCTGTACGGCGAGCACTTCGTCGCGCTCCAGTTCATCGCCTTCGGTTAGCAGCTCCGGCTGGGCATTCACCATGTCGACGATGTCGTCCAGCGGCACGGTGATGTAACCGCGGTCGTCCAGGGATTCGATGATGGTCATGGCGATAATGCGGTCCACATCGCTCATGGGGGTCAGGTTCAGCTGCCAGAGCAGGTGGTCCTGAAGGTTGCCGGAGACGGCATGGCGTTGCTGCCATTCATCGGCATCGTCGGGGAGGGAGGCGGTGGCGCTGCTGGTCTGGCCGGAATAGACGTCATCCCATTCGGTTTCTGCGCCGGGTTCGTCCTGCACCAGTTCTTCCAGGGCGTCGTCACGCTCGGTGTCCAGCTCCTCGTCCTGACGTTCTTCGTCATGTTCAGGCAGGCTGTCGTCACCGAAATCGTCGGCCAGTTCCAGCAGCGGGTTGCTCTCCACGGCCTGCTGGATTTCCTGGCGCAGGTCCAGCGTGGACAGCTGCAAGAGGCGGATGGCCTGCTGCAGCTGCGGCGTCATGGTGAGCTGCTGGCCAATTTGTAATTGTAGTGTGGGCTTCATACTGCTCGGTATTCTGTGGATCCCCAAAACACGAGAATAGCAGCCTACCTATAAGGCAAGCAATATTTGTGCCAGTGGTTCTTGTGTGGTACGGGCTGGGTGGAGTTGAAAGTTCAAAGTGTAAAGTTAAAACGCGGTTGGGCGTCGGGGTTGGGGATTGTGCCGTGGCCGCGATTAAGGTGGAGGACGTGCGAGGCGAGCTGAAAGTTCAACAGATTAATTGATGCGCGGCTTTAGCTGGCGACCAGTCTTTGCCATTTTTTCCGTGTTTCATTGGCGGTATCGCGGGTAGGGCCTAGCCGTTGGGAAGTGGCCTGCCCCGCGCTTTCAACTTTACACTTTGAGCTTTTCACTGCTTTTTTTAAAGTCGGAAATCGGCCCCGAGGTACACATCCCGTACCTGCTGGTTGGCGAGGATGATGTCGGCATCGCCGGAGGCAATGATGTGGCCGGCGCTGACGATATAGGCGGTGTCGCAGATATCCAGGGTTCGCGCACGTTGTGGTCGGTGATCAGGACGCCGATGCCGCGGTCTTTCAGGTGGCGGATGATGCCCTTGATGTCGTTGACCGAAATCGGGTCCACGCCGGCGAAGGGTTCATCCAGCAGGATGAAATCCGGGTCGGTGGCCAGGCCGCGGGCGATTTCCGCACGGCGCCGCTCGCCGCCGGACAGGCTCATCCCCAGCGAATCGCGAATGTGCCCGATGTGGAATTCCTTGAGCAGGCTCCATGCGCTCGTGGCGCTCCGCCTTGCTCAGCTCCTTGCGGGTTTCCAGGATCGCCATGATGTTTTCTTCCACCGTCAGGCGGCGGAAGATGCTGGCTTCCTGGGGCAGGTAGCCAATGCCGCGTTGGGCGCGGCCGTGCATGGGCAGGTGAGTGATGTCGCCGTCGTTAATTTCGATGCGTCCGGCGTCGGCTTCAACCAGTCCCACAATCATGTAAAGCAGGTGGTCTTGCCGGCACCGTTAGGGCCCAGCAGGCCGACATTTGGCCGGCTTCCACGTCCAGGGAGACATCCTCGATGACCCGGCGGCCCTTGTAGCTTTTTGCCAGGTGGTGGGCGCGTAAATGGCTCATGGCGTGCTGGGCTCCGCATCGGGTGAGGCGGTGTCGCTGTCCTCACTGGGGGTGTTTTGTTCGTTATCGGAGGCGTCTTCGCTGGCCTCGCCGGGCTGGTTCTCGGCGGGGATCACCAGCGTACCCGTTGGTCGCCTTCGCTGCTGGCGTCCACGCGCTTGGAATCCAGGCTGTATTCCACCTTGGCGCCTTCAAAGGTATTGCCTGGTGCTCGATAAGCGTCGCCGGTGAGGACCAAGGTGCGCGCATTGATGTCGTAGACCAGGTTTTGGCGTGGGCATTCAGCCCTTCGCCTTCTTCCATGCGCACCGGGGTGCCGGTGGCTTCCACTCGGACCAGTCGCCATTTTTGGTGAACAGGCGCATTTCGTCGGCAAACAGTTTGCGCTTGCCCTGAATCAGTTCCACGTTGCCGCTGTACAGGCCGCTGCCGGCATCCTGTTCGAAGCGGCCGTTGTCTGCCGTGACCTGGATGGGGCCTTCCATGGGGGCGGCCTGAGCGCCTAGGGGCAACGTCGCCAGTAATGCCAGTGCGGCGAGGCGGCGGGTGCTATGAAGCCGGTGCTTCAAACTCACTCTTTACTCCTTGTTTCAGGTTCAGAATGCCCTTGTCGAGATCGGCTTCCAGGGCGCCGGCACGAGTCTGGCCGGAGTCGAATGTCATTTCTACATCGCCGGGGGTGGTGGCGATATTGGTGTCGCTGTTGAAGCGCAGTTCGTCGGTGTCCAGGGTCACTTTCTGGGTGGGGTTGTCCACATTGACCTCGCCGAGAAAGGTAATCAGGTCGCCGTCTTCCACGGTGCCGTGATCGCTGGTGATGGTCCAGCTGCCTTTGTCGTTGGCCATGACCAGCACCGGGCTTCCATTTCGGTGAGGGGATTGTGGTCAAACTGCACCAGGTTGTCGGCGGTCAGATGGTATTGCAGGGTGCCGTCTTTTTCGCTGAAGGCGCGGGCGGTCACCTCGTCGGCAATGATCGCCGGCGCCTGCATCACGGCATTATCCTGGCCGGGCAGGGTGCTGTCCCACTCGTGGAGGGTCATAGCATGACCAGCCCCAGCATCAGATGCCGGTGGCGCTGAGTAGTCCCTGGCGTTTCATGCCTGGCTCCGCAGGGCGAGAATGGCATCGCAGATTTCCCGTACTGCGCCTTCGCCGCGGCGTTCGGTAACGTGATCGGCGGCGGTCTTGGCGCAGTCGTGGGCGTTGGCCGGGGCAAAGCTTAACCGGGCCCAGAGCAGGGCGCTTACGTCGGGTTCGTCGTCGCCGGCATAGCCGGTTTCGTGGGCGGCGATGCTCAGTGAGTCAGCCAGTGCTTCTAGTGCGACCCCTTTGTCTTCGCGACCCTGAATCACGTGTTCAATGCCCAGGTCTGCCGCGCGTTTGGCCACCATGGGGGAGTTGCGCCCGGTGATGATGGCCAGGGACGCCGCTGGCAGCCAGCTTTTTCAGTCCGTGGCCGTCCAGGGTGTTGAAGACCTTCAGCTCTTCGCCCTGGGGGCCGAACAGCAGGCGGCCGTCGGTCATTACGCCGTCCACGTCAAACGCCATCAGGCGCAGGTTCTGGGCATCAACGGATGAAAATTGCATGGGCATTTACACCACCCCCGCGCGCAGCAGGTCCTGCATGTTGAAGGCGCCGAGGGGTTTGCCGGCTTCATCGCACACCATCAGCCCGTTGATCTTGCGGGTTTCCATGACTTGCAGGGCTTCTGCCGCCAGGTGGCCCGGCGCGATGGTGATTGGGTTGGTGACCATGACGTCGGCAATGGTGGCCTGACGAATATCGATGTCCCGGTCGAAAATGCGGCGCAAATCACCATCAGTGAAGATCCCGGCGAGGGTGCCGTCGTCGTTGGTGACGGCGGTCATGCCCAAACCTTTATGGGTCATCTCCAGCAGGGCTTCGCTGAGTGAGGTGGTGGCGCTGACGAGGGGGAGTTGCTCGCCGGCATGCATGATGTCATCCACTTTCAACAGCAGGCGCCGGCCCAGGCTGCCACCGGGGTGGCTGAGGGCGAAGTCTTCCGGGGTGAAGCCGCGCGCTTCCAGCAGGGCGATGGCCAGGGCGTCGCCCATGGCCAGGGCCGCGGTGGTCGACGAGGTGGGCGCCAGGTTATGGGGGCAGGCCTCTTCCGTGACCGCCACGGTCAGGTGTACATCGGAGAGCTGGGCCAGCGCGGATTGCGGGCGGCCGGTCATGCCGACCAAGCCGGTGCCCTTGCGTTTGATGACCGGCAAAATGGCCAGCACTTCGGCGGTTTCGCCGGAATTGGAGCTGCCAGTACCACATCGTCCGGGGTAATCATGCCCAGGTCGCCATGGGAGGCTTCGCCGGGATGCACAAAGAAAGAGGGCGTGCCGGTGCTGGCCAGGGTGGCGGCCAGTTTACTGCCCACATGCCCGCTTTTGCCCATGCCGGTGACGATCACGCGGCCTTTGGCATTCAGCATCAGGTCGCAGGCAGCGGAAAAGCTGGCGTCCAGGCTGTCTTTCAGGCATCCACGGCCCGGGCTTCGATATCCAGTACCCGTTGGCCAACGCTGATGTGGTCGTGACTCATGCGTTCTCCTTGGCGTTGGCGGCGATTATACACCGGTTGCCCCTTCACGTTGACCCGTAATCGGCAACCGGCCTTCCGGCGGGAACCGTATCGAACTCTGTGACTCCAATAAAACAATCAAGGTTCACGATGTTGCCGCTGTTGATGACTGGACAGGGGGTAAAGAACACCGTAAAACCGCCGGAGACTAACAGGGAGTAATCTATGCATTTGCAACGGTATATTCGAACGTGGCTGCACGCCGGCCTGGTGGTTCTGCTGGCAGGCATGGCCACATTGGCCCATGCCGAGAGTGACCCGCGCCAGGTGGTGTCGGACGCCGTGGAGCGCATGACATCCCGCATCGAGGCGGAGCGCGAGGCGCTCAAGGCGGATCCGGACAAGGCCAAGGCGCTGGTCCGTGAAGAGCTGGCTGACCTGGTGGATTTCAAGCGCATCACTCGCATGGTCATGGGCGACTACTTTGGCCCGTCCAGCAAGGAGCAGAAATACCGTTTTCTGGATGTGTTCAAAAACAGCCTGATCAACACCTATGCCTCCGGCATTACCCTGTATGACGGGCAGAAAATCGAAACCCTGCCCATGCAGGACGGTGACCGTAAAGGCGACTATGCACGGGTGCGCATGGAGGTGAAAACCAACTCCGGACAAGTGGTGCCGATCTACTACACCCTGTTCCTGCGTGATGATCAGTGGAAGGTGATCAATGTGTCTGTGAATGGCCTGGATCTGCGCGATACCTTCAAGAGCCAGTTCGCCCAGGGGATGCAGCAGTACAACGATATCGACAAAGTGATCGACAACTGGTCTGCGGATGCCAAGATCGATGCCGGCATCGACGAGGCCAAACAGGGCGAGTGAACCCGCCTGCCGTGGTAAGGGGCAGCGTGCTCGCGTATTATTACGCCCTTGATGACGATTTGATGGAGCGGCTGCAGGCCGCTCCAGTGCTGTTTGGGCCTGACCAAGGCCCTGATGAGGAGCAAAGATGAATCCGGAAGAAGTTCAGGCATTGGTTGATGCCGGTTTTGACAATGCTGATGTGGCAGTGGAAGGCGGCGGTGACCGGTTCCAGATTCGTGTGGTGTCAGAGGCCTTTGCCGGCCTGATGCCGGTGAAACGCCAGCAGCTGGTGTACGCCACCATCGACGAGCAGATTAAAAGCAACACCATCCATGCCGTGCAGATTATTGCCTTTACTCCGGCGGAGTGGGAAAAAGCCCAGAATCAGGGCCTGTCCTGACCCCGGCCCCAGGCCGAAAACGGGTTGGAAGAACGCAACCATCTAGAGACTGTTCATGGATAAATTGATCATCACCGGCGGCCAGCGGCTGGACGGCGACATTCGTATTTCCGGGGCCAAGAATGCGGCACTGCCGATTCTGGCCGCCACGCTGCTGGCTGATGAGCCGGTGACGGTGGGAAATCTGCCGCACCTGCAGGACGTGACCACCCTGATCGAATTGCTCGGCAGGATGGGCGTCCATGTGGTGATCGATGACCGCATGAATGTGGAAGTGAACGCCACCACCATCAAGGAGCTGACCGCCCCCTACGAGCTGGTGAAAACCATGCGCGCGTCGATCCTGGTGCTGGGCCCCATGGTCGCGCATTTCGGCAAGGCGTCGGTTTCCTTGCCCGGTGGTTGTGCCATTGGCTCGCGGCCGGTGGATATTCACCTGCGCGGTCTGAAGGCCATGGGTGCCGAGATCGAAGTGGCCAATGGCTATGTGAATGCCAGTGTGGACGGTCGCCTGAAGGGCGCTCGCATCGTTATGGATGTGGTCACCGTAACCGGTACCGAAAACCTGATGATGGCAGCCGCGCTGGCCGAGGGCACCACCTACCTGGAAAACGCCGCCCGTGAGCCGGAAGTGGTGGATCTGGCCGATTTCATCAATGCCATGGGCGGCAAGGTCAGCGGTGCCGGCACCGACACCATTGTTATTGAAGGGGTGGAGCGCCTTACCGGTTGCCACCATCAGGTCGTTGCTGACCGGATCGAAACCGGCACCTACCTGATTGCCGCTGCCATTACCGGTGGCCGCATCAAGACCAAGGACACCGTGCCGGGCATTCTCGATGCGGTGTTGCAGAAGCTGGAAGAAGCCGGGGCGAAAATCACCGTCGGTGACGACTGGATCGAGCTGGACATGGAAGGGCGCCGCCCGAAGGCCGTGTCCTTGCGCACCGCCCCATACCCGGCCATGCCCACGGATATGCAGGCCCAGTTCATGGCCCTGAATTTGGTGGCCGAAGGCACCAGCACCATTGTCGAAACCATTTTCGAAAACCGTTTCATGCACGTGCAGGAAATGAACCGCATGGGCGCGGACATCGAAGTGCAGGGCAACACCGCCATCTGCCGGGGTGTCGAGCAACTCACCGGCGCACCGGTGATGGCCACGGACCTGCGCGCCTCGGCCTCACTGGTGATCGCCGCGCTGGCGGCGTCCGGTGAGACCACCGTGGATCGCATCTACCATATTGATCGCGGTTACGAGTGCATCGAAGAGAAACTGCAATCGCTGGGCGCGATTATCCGTCGCGTACCACGCTGATCGGATCGGGATCTGTGATGAGCAAGCCATTGACCATCGCCCTCTCCAAAGGGCGCATTCTCAAGGAAACCCTGCCGCTGCTGAAAGCCGCAGGCATTGAGCTGCTGGAAGACCCGGCGGCCTCACGCCAATTGATTTTCGACACCACCCGTGACGATGTGAAAATCATCATCATCCGCGCCACGGACGTGCCGCCCTATGTGCAGCATGGCGCGGCGGATATCGGTGTGGCCGGCAAAGACGTGCTCATGGAGCACGGCGGCGACGGGGTATTTGAACCGGTGGATCTGGACATTGCTCGCTGCAAACTGATGGTGGCGGCCATGAAGGATGCCCCGGAAACCGGCAGCCGCCTGCGCGTGGCCACCAAGTTTGTGAATGTGGCCAAGGCCTATTACGCCCAGCAGGGTAAGCAGGCAGAAGTGATCAAGCTGTACGGCGCCATGGAACTGGCCCCGTTGGTGGGGCTGGCGGACCGCATCGTGGATATCGTCGATACCGGCAACACCCTGCGCGCCAACGGCCTGGAGCCCACCGAACTGATCGCCCACATTTCTACCCGTGTGATCGTCAACCGCGCCAGCATGAAGACCCGTCACAGTGACATCCAGACGATTCTGGACAAGCTGACCGAGGCGGTTGCGTCTCGCAAAGCGGGTTAAAAGCCTTTCAGCACAGGGGCGTAGAAGGCACAGAGTGGGTTTGCGGGTCGTTGCTGTGGTGAGTAAGAGGTTTTGTTGATCTGTGTGATAGAAAAAAACCGGCCTTTCCCTCGGTGAATTCTGCGCCCTCTGTGGTAAAAAATAGATTCTGATTTTTAACCGGTACCCGATCATGGAAACCACCTGGCTAAATGCCCAAGACGCTGATTTTGATGCCAAGCTCGCCGCGCTAACCGCTTGGTCGGAAGAGCGTGACGAAGAAGTGGCGGATCGCGTGCGCGGCATCCTTAAGGATGTGGCCAAGCGTGGCGATGCGGCACTGGTGGAATACACCAACCGCTTTGACCGTCGTGACGTGGCGAGCATGGCTGAACTGGTGGTGGGGCATGACCAGTTGCAGGCGGCACTGGCGCGTATTCCTGCCGAGCAGCGTGAGGCGCTGGAGGCCTCCGCCGAGCGCGTGCGTCGTTACCATGAAAAGCAGAAACAGGATTCCTGGCACTACCGCGAAGCGGATGGCACCTTGCTGGGCCAGCAGGTGACTCCGCTGGATCGCGCGGGCATTTATGTGCCCGGTGGCAAGGCGGCGTACCCGAGTTCGGTATTGATGCATGCCTTGCCGGCCAAGGTGGCGGGCGTGGGTGAGATCATCATGGTTTCGCCGGCCCCGGACGGCATCATCAATGACATGGTGCTGGCGGCAGCGGCCATCGCCGGGGTCGACAAGCTCTTTACCTGGGCGGCGGGCAAGCCGTGGCGGCGCTGGCTTACGGTACTGAGACTGTGCCGGCGGTGGATAAGATCGTCGGCCCCGGCAATATCTACGTGGCCGAAGCCAAACGGCAGGTGTTCGGCAAAGTGGGTATCGACATGATTGCCGGCCCCTCTGAAATTCTGGTGGTTTGCGACGGCAAGACCGATCCGGACTGGATCGCCATGGATCTGTTTTCGCAAGCGGAGCACGACGAGGAAGCCCAGGCAATTCTGGTGTCTCCGGATGCGGCGTTCTGCAACAGGTTGCCGAATCCATGGAAACCCTGGCCGCGACCCTTGAGCGTGAAACCATTATTCGTGCATCCATGAAGTATCGCGGTGCATTGATTCAGGTGGACGATCTGGATCAGGCCATTGAGATCGCCAACCGCATTGCCTCTGAGCATCTGGAATTATCCATCGATGATGCGGAGCAGTGGGCGAAAAAAATTCGTCATGCCGGTGCTATTTTTCTGGGGCGCCACACGCCGGAAGCGCTGGGTGATTATTGTGCCGGGCCGAATCATGTTTTGCCCACCAGCGCCACCGCGCGATTTTCTTCGCCGCTGGGTGTGTATGACTTCCAGAAGCGCAGCTCACTGATTGGCTGCTCCGCGGAAGGTGCCGACACCTTGGCGAGGATCGCCTCTCCTCTCGCCCGCGGCGAAAGCCTGACAGCCCACGCGCGCAGTGCGGAATATAGAATCAAGAAACGCTAACACGCCTCACGCACCACGCCTTCACGCGTGTTGTGTGTTGCCTGATGCATGCAGGCGGAATCACTATGAGTAAATACTGGAGCGACTTCGTCCATGGGCTGGAGCCTTATGTGCCCGGCGAGCAGCCGAAGATGGACAAGCTGGTAAAGCTGAACTAACGAGCATCCGCTCGGGCCGTCGCCGAAAGTGATCGAGGCGATCCGCGCCGAAGCCGATGACCGGCTGCGGCTGTACCCGGATCCGGACAGCAGCCAGCTCAAGCAGGCCATCGCCGATTACTATTCCACCAAGGCTACGGGATCAAACGCTCGCAGGTATTCGTCGGTAATGGCTCCGACGAAGTGCTGGCGCACCTGTTTATGGCGTTTTTCAAACAGGATCAGCCGCTGTTTCCGGATATCACCTACAGTTTCTACAAGGTTTATTGCGGCCTGTATCAGATCGACTACCAGCCGGTGCCGCTCGATGATGCTTGGGCATTGCGGTGGATGACTATCTCGCCGGCGACAAGCCGCGCCCCAACGGCGGTATTATCTTTCCCAATCCCAATGCGCCCACCGGCAAGCTGTTGCCGCTGAGTGACATTGAGCGCCTGTTGCAGGCGAATACGGAATCCCTGGTGGTGATCGACGAGGCGTACATCGACTTTGCCGGCAACCCGGGGCAGGGCGGTGCCACGGCAATCGCGCTGGTAAACCGCTACCCGAATTTGCTGGTCACCCAGACCCTGTCAAAATCCCGTTCCCTGGCCGGTTTGCGTATCGGGCTGGCAGTGGGTGATGAGGCGTTGATTGATGGTCTGAACCGCATCAAGGACAGCTTCAATTCCTATCCACTGGATCGTCTGGCCATTGCCGCCGGCGTGGCCGCGTTTGAGGATCAGGAGTGGTTTGAAAAAGGCTGTGAGCAGGTGGTTACGCAACGCGAATGGCTCAATGAGCAGCTGGCGCAGCGTGGCTTTGAAAGCCTACCGTCGGCGGCCAATTTTCTGTTTACCCGCCATCCGCAGCATAGCGGGGCGTTCCTGGCCCAAGGGCTGCGCGAGCAAGGCATTATCGTGCGCCATTTTGGTAAACCCGAGCGTATTGCTGACTACCTGCGTATCACTGTTGGCACGGCTGAACAGAATCAGGCATTGATTGCGGCTCTGGACGGGTTGAGTGCAAAGCTGGTCGCTGAAAGTTGAAAAGCGCGGGCTAAGTGTTATCACATTGAAGCAAAGAGGCCGCGCCCAGATTACACTCTGGGCGCGGCCTCTTTGCGTTCACAGGTAAAGCCGATGCTTCTCCGCATTTAACCTTTATACTTTCAACTTTGAACTCATCGCCCCCTCCTGTGCCGGCCACTGGCCCGGAATGTGACCTCACGGGCTTGAACCTTTCCCCATACCTGCTGTACTAACAAGCATTAGACCAACGCAAAGGCCCCCTGATAATGAAACGTTCGTTACTGCTTGCCTGTGCCCTGATCCCGATGCCCCTTTTTGCCGCTGACTTTGCTGTCACCGCCCCGGTGAACAAGGCCGTGCTGTTTCCCGCCCAGGCCCATCTCAGTCGTACTTTCTCCCAGGTTTTGCCCGCCGGCGAGCACCAGTTGGTGGTGAAAGGTCTGCCGGAACTGGATCTGGATAGCCTGCAGGTGGCCGTGAAAGGCGCTGAGTTGCTGGGGATGCGACAAGGGTTTGCCATTGGTGAAGAAGATGTATCGGACCGTCGTGCCGAGCTGGATGCGGCGATTCTCGAACTGGAGCAGGCCATGGCCGCCGCCCGGGCGGCAGATAGCCTGGACCAGCAACAGATCAATCATCTGCAATCCCTGATGGGGCAGGCGCCACAAGGTGAGGCGGTGTTTGCCCAGGTGCCGGTGGAAAAGTGGGCCAGTGCGTGGGAATCCATCGGCAAGGCGGTGGCGCAACGGCAGGCAGCTATCAACCAGCGAGCGGTGAGTCGCCACGAGCAGCAACAGACACTGGACGCACTGCGACAGGAGCGCCAGCAATTGGGGCAGGGCCAAACGCGCAGCCAACAACTGGTGCTCACCGTCGCCACCGATTAACGCCTCCACCGCGCAGGTTGAACTGCAGTATTTCACCGGCCAGGCCGGCTGGCAGAATCAGTTACGCGTCGATCTGGATAGCGGCAACGAGACCGTGGCGGTGACGGGGATTGCCTTGATCCGCAACCACACCGGAGAGGATTGGCAGAATGTCAGTGCCACCCTGGGGCTGGTGCCGGCCGGTTATCGCCACCTGCCAGACCCGCAACCCTGGATCGTACGGCTGGCGACACCCCAACCGAAAAGGAGCAAATCTTCATTACGCGCCGTGATGGCGGAGCCTGCGGCCTACGAGGCGGACCTGGCAGAGGTGCAGTCGATGCCGGTGGCGGCGCCTGTGGCGCACGGGTTTGATATGCGTGTGCCGCTCTCGGTGCCACTGTCGCTGACCAGTGGTGACGGCACTGCGCGTATTCCTTACCAACAGGCTGAATTGCCGGTAACACTCAGCCGAGAAAGTTACCTCTGGCAGCAGCCGGCGGTGCTGTTGGTGGGCGAATGGAAGAACACTAGCCCACTGCCCTGGCTCGCCGGGCGTGTCACCCTGCTGCGCGATGGTCAGCGTTTGACCCGTTATCACCGTGGCGACAGTATCAAGCAGGGTGAGCCGGTGAAGATGAGTTTTGGTGATGACCCTCGCCTGCACATTGATGTGGTTCGTGAGCCGTCTCAGCAAGGCGAGGTCGGTCTGATCAGCAAGGAAAGCACCCTGTCTGCGTTGAAAAATATCACCCTGTCGTCCCACTACGATAAGGCGGTAACGGTGAACCTGCTGGATCGCCTCCCCGTCGCCGGTAATGAGGATATTACCGTTACGGCCAAGGGCAAGGCCGCTGATGCTCGCGATGTGGATAGCGTGAAAGGGTTGCAACGCTGGCAGTTCACCTTGCCCGCCGGGGGAGGAAAGTTTCAAACAAGGCTTCGAAATTCGCTACCCTGAAGAGGCAACGCTGAGCGGTGTAGAGGGATTGTGAGCGGGGTTAAAAGTTGAAAGTTTAAACGTGTAGAGCTATGCCGTGTTGTTTTTAACCGAAGAGGCCGCGCCCAAACGTTGGGCGCGGCCTCTTGCTATCGGCTCAAAGACAGGCTTTGCGCGTTGTTGCGTGAAGCCTGCCGCGTGTTGCGTCTCTTAATCGGTTTCTGCGGGCGGGCGGGTGCCGATGACCACGTCCACAGACAGGGGCTGACGGTTGCGGATCACCTCCAGTGTCACCTTGTCATCAGGCTTCATGCCGGCGATTCGGTTCATGGCTTCGTAGCCGTCGGCCATCATGTCGCCGTTGATGCCCACTAGTACATCGCCGGGCTGCAGGCCGCCCTTGTGGGCCGGGCTGTCGACCACCACTTCGGTGACTACGCCGCCGCGCACGTCTTCCATGCCAAAGGTGTCGGCCAATGAGGGGTCATGTCCTGCACGGTGACGCCCAGGTAGCCGCGAATCACCCGGCCATGCTCGATCAGGTCGTTCATGACTTCTTTGGCGATGGATGCCGGAGTGGCAAAGCCGATGCCCTGCCAGCTGCCATCGGCAGAAAGAATGGCGGTGTTGATGCCGATCAGGTGGCCGCGCGTATCGATTAGCGCGCCGCCGGAATTGCCTCGGTTAATCGCCGCGTCGGTCTGGATAAAGTTCTCAAAGGTGGCGATGCCAAGATGGCTGCGGCCGGTGGCACTGACAATGCCCATGGACACGGTCTGGCCCACGCCCAGCGGGTTGCCGATGGCGAGGACCACATCGCCCACCTGCACCGGACCGTTGCCGTTCAGTTCCACTTCCGGTAGCCCCTCCAGGGCAATGTGCAGCAGCGCCAGGTCGGTTTCCGGATCCGTGCCGACCACCCGGGCCGGTACATCCCGTCCATCACGCAGAGACACCAGGATTTCATCCGCATCGCGGATCACGTGGTAACTGGTCAGCACATAGCCACCATCATCGACGATCACCCCGGAACCCAGGCTGCTCAGGGCGCGTTCGCGGCGCGGGGTTGCTCCATGAAACGGTTGAACAGCGGGTCTTCGGCCACGTCTTCGTTGGTGATGATCTGGGTGGTGTAGATGTTCACCACCGCCGGGGCCGCATGGTTCACCGCGCCGGAATAGCTGGCAACGCCGGTGTCATGTTGTGCGGGCTCGGCGTTGGGACCCCACTGGTACCACCAGAGGGCGACAAGGCCGACGGCCAGGCCGGTAATCACCGGGCCGGCCAGAAAACGAAGCAATTTGATCACCGGTAATGCCCCCGTTAGTGCTGTTCCCCGTTTTCGTCAGGGCCTGGTGAAGGGCCTCTGGCGAGACAAATGCGGGGTCAGATAGGTAAACTGCGCGCAATAGTAGAACCTGTGAATACTGATTGCTACTGCCACTTGGCTGTAGGCGATGGCCACCTTGCAAGGCGTGGCGCGGCTCTCACCTGTGGTTTGAGTGAGTAGCATGATACACCACCCCCCCCCTGACCGGCTTGGCGCGGTGATCAGGGTTCACGGGTTTTGCGACCAAATTGAACACGTTTCGTTGTTCCGACCTTTATTCGGTAGGTGTCATGCTCAAGCGCGATTACATGTTGTCTCTGCTCGATCAGGAGCTGGCTGCGGGTCAGTTTCAGGATTTCTGCCCCAATGGATTGCAGGTGGAAGGCCGGGAACAGATCCATCGAGTGGTGTCCGGTGTTACCGCCTGCCAGGCCTTGATTGATGCGGCTATCGTGGAAGATGCGGATGCAATTCTGGTGCACCACGGTTATTTTTGGAAAGGCGAAAGCCAGCAGATTCGGGGTATGAAGAAGCAGCGCCTGCAGACACTGCTGCACCACGACATTAATCTGTTTGCCTACCACCTGCCGCTGGATGCCCACCCCACGCTGGGTAACAATGCCCAGTTGGCGCTCCGTCTGGGGCTGACTACCGAAGGCGGACTGGATGATTCGCCCCGGCCCATCGGCAATGTGGGTCGGTTGGATAGCCCCATGAGTGCGTCGGAATTTGCCGCTCACGTGGAAGCCGTGCTGGGGCGTACGCCCTTGCATATCGGAGATCCTGGCGATGAGATTGAAACCATCGGCTGGTGTACCGGCGGGGCTCAGGGCTTTATCGAAAAGGCCCAGGCCAAGGGCGTGGATGCCTACCTGAGTGGTGAAATTTCCGAACCGACCACCCATTTTGCCGGGAAACCGGTATGCACTATTTCGCTTGTGGCCACCATGCCACGGAACGTTACGGTGCCATGGCGTTGGGGCAGTGGCTCAGCGACCATTACGGCATTGAACATACCTTTATTGATATCGATAACCCGGCTTAAACCGGGAGCAGTACGAGGGTTTCCTGTCTGATGAAAGTCACTGTGATTTACAACCCGGCCGCCGGCGGTGGCCGGGAGGCGTTGCTTTGCCGTTTTGTGGCCGAGCTGGAACGCCAGGGGGCAGCTGTGCGCCTGTACTACACCAAAGGCCCCAATGACGCCACAGACTACCTGAATGGACTGGCGGACCAGGGCGACTGCGTGGTGTCCGTGGGCGGTGATGGCACCACCAATGAAGTGCTTAACGGGCTGGCTGTCGGCGTGGCGCTGGGCGTTTTCGCCACCGGCACAGCCAATGTGTTGGCCAAAGAGCTGGCACTGCCGAAAAAGCCGGAGCAAGCCGCGCAAGTGGTAGTGCAGGGCAAGAGCGTGTCCGTGACACCGGCCCGCCTGAACGGCCGGCGGTTTATTATGATGTGCGGCATCGGCTATGACGCCTGGGTGGTCAATGGGGTGAATCTGGCTATCAAAAAACAGTTCGGCAAGCTGGCCTATGTACAGTCCATGCTTGGGCAGATTCGCCGTTATGGCCAGCACCACTACCGTGTAGAAGTGGATGGTCGTCCGCTGGATTGTTTCTCGGCCATCATCACCAATGGACGCCACTACGGTGGCAGCTTTGTGCTGAGCAAAGACGCCAATATTCTGCGACCGCATGTGCAGGTGCTGTTATTTCAGAAGCCGGGTGTGCGGTTCTTGCTCCGTTGCCTGATTGCATTACCGTTCGGTCGCATGGAGCGGGTGGATGGCGTGGCCAGCCTGCGTGCCCAGCGGGTGCATATTCGCTGCGAAAGCGGTGATGAGCCGATTCAGGCGGACGGCGATCCGGCGGGCAATTTGCCCGCCGAGATTGAAGTGGAGGATGCGCCGGTGCCCATGCGAGTGGCCGTTCTGTTTGATTCATAAGGCTTTGCAATCAGCCTTGAACAGGTCTCAGCCAGATAACACTCGGCTGAGACCTGAGACCAACAACAAAGCCCGCTGATGCGGGCTTTTTTGTGTCTGCTTGCCGTGCTGAGGATGCGATTAGTCGGGTTTCTTGCCATCCGTGATGTCGTCATCTTCTGAGGCATAATCTCGGGGTGGTTCGACCACGGTGTCAGGAATCGGGTTATCTGCCACATCCACCGGTGCAAAGGGGCCTGTGGGTTTTTGCTGCAGGCCGAAGTCTTCCGAGAGCGTGCCTTTGGCGCTTGGGGCGTAATCCAGCGGGGGCGCCATGGGTTCGTTTTTTTCTTTGTCCGGTGCGGAATCCAGGGATTTGGCCACGGCCCGTTTGCGGCCTACTTCGGGAGCAGAGTACTTGAGCTCCCTTGGACAAATGCTCATGCACAGAGCGATAAGCCTGGGTCATATCGTTGACCAGATCGGCGGTCTGGAGAAAATGATCGTCCACCTTGTCCCGGTAATGATTCAGCGCCTGACGGGCCTCGTCACGGTCGCGAATCAGTTGGCCGGCTTGCCGCCGCGCCGGTAACAACCAGAAAAGCAGTCCTGCACCTACTACCACGCCGGCAGCAAAGCACAGCACCCCAGTTGTCAGCATATCCATGGCATACTCCTGTAAGGTATCGCCAAGACGCTGGCGATAACACTGTGGCTATTGCAGCACAGAGCTGCGCGGTCGCCAAGGGTGAAAGGCGTAACAGGATGCGATAGGAGTAGAAAATGGCAGCACAACGGCAAACCTTATCCGGGCCAGCAGGGCAGCTGGAGGCAGTTGTGGAGCAGGGCAGTGACGCGCCGCCGTTCGTGGCCATTGTCTGCCATCCGCATCCCCTGTTTGGTGGCACCATGGATAACAAGGTGGTGACCACCCTCACGCGCTTGGCCCGGGACGAAGGGGCTGTGGTGGTGCGCTTCAACTTCCGGGGTGTCGGTGAAAGCCAGGGGGCCTACAGCGACGGCATCGGTGAAACCGAAGATTTGTTGGCCATTCATAGCTGGCTGACGCAGCAGCACCCGCAGCTGCCGTTGTGGTTGTCGGGTTTTTCGTTCGGCAGCTTTGTGGCGGCCCGAGGCGCTGAAATTCTCAAGGCCAACGGCATGCCGGCGCGTGAGCTGCTGCTGGTGGCGCCGCCGGTGCACCATTACCCGTTTGACGAGATTGAAGGCACCGGCTGCCCGGTGACCGTGGTGCAGGGCGACGATGACGAGGTGGTGCCCGCTGACCAGGTGTTTCGTTGGGCAGAGCAAACCCCGCTGGCACCGGATCTGGTGCGCTTCCCGGATTGCGGGCACTTCTTTCACGGCAAGTTGGTAGACCTGAAGCAGGTTGCGGCCAGCCACTTGCCCGGCTAGCGGCCGCACGGTTGTCAGCCGGCGGTCCCGGCGCTACATTGGCCGCCCTTGCCGGGCCTGTTTCAGGCCCTGAGCCGGTTTTAACTACACAGTGGCAGGTCCGCGACCCATGACCCCTCTTGAGCAATACAAGGCCGACCTTCAGCGCGATGATTTTTTCCAGGACCCGGCCCAGGAGCGTGCCGTCGCCGCGCTGGATGACCTGTACCATCGTTTGCTGGCGGAGCCTGCATCGGGCGGCCTGTTCGGGCGTTTTCGCAAACCCCGTCCCCTGACGGGTTGTACATGTGGGGCGGCGTGGGGCGAGGCAAGACCTACCTGATGGATGTGTTCTTCCAGGCGCTGCCGTTCAAGGAAAAGCGCCGCATGCACTTTCACCGTTTCATGCAGAAAGTGCATCGCGAAATGCGTGAGCGCCAGGGGGAAAAGAATCCGCTGATCAGCATTGCCCGCAGGTTCGCCAGCCAGGCCCGGGTGCTGTGTTTCGACGAATTCTTTGTTACCGACATCACCGATGCCATGATTCTGGCCGGCCTGATGCAGGAGCTGTTTGCCAACGGCGTTACCCTGGTGGCCACGTCCAATATCGAGCCCGATGGTTTGTACAAGGATGGCCTGCAACGGGCCCGTTTTCTCCCTGCCATTGAGCTGCTGAAAGAGCACACCCAGGTAATGAATGTGGACGGGGGGAATGACTACCGCCTGCGTCTGCTGGAACAGGCCGAGCTTTATCACTGCCCGTTGGGAAAAGGGGCCGATGCCTTTCTGCAGGAGCGGTTTCAGACCCTGGAGCCGGATCATTCCCGCCACCGGGATCGTGGCAATGTGCTTATTGAAGGTCGCAAGATTGCCACCGTCATCTGTGCGGATGATGTGGTCTGGTTTGAGTTCAAGGAGCTGTGTGATGGCCCGCGCAGCCAGACCGATTACATCGAAATCGCCCGGGAGTTCCACACCGTGCTGCTGGCCAATGTGGAGCAGATGGGGGCGGGCAAGGACGATATGGCCCGGCGTTTTATCAATCTGGTGGATGAGTTCTACGATCGGGCCGTGAAGCTGGTGGTTGCCGCCGAAGTGCCCATCGAAGACATCTACGCCGGTGGACGGCTGGATTTCGAATTCGAGCGCACCCGCTCACGCCTTCAAGAGATGCAATCCTCTGAATATCTGGGCCGTGAACACCGCGCCTGATCAGTTTCCGGCAGGAGGGTCATTGGCCAGGTTTCACAGCCGGGCAGGGGCCTGAGCGTTTCGGTCATTGCCCGATGGCAGCGACAGTGAACATCATGGGGCATTCTGTGCCCCTGCCAGTCCGGCGTTGGGGCCACTCCCGATAACCTGATGCCGGAGAGCATGATGATTCCCCGTACGCTGTTTAGTTCTGACCACGAAACCTTCCGCGATACCGTGCGCAAATTCCTCGAAAACGAAGCGGTTCCCTTCAATGAAGAATGGGAGCAGCAAGGCGTGGTGCCCAAAGACGTATGGCTAAAGGCTGGCGAGCAGGGTTTCCTGTGCCCCATGGTGGGCGAAGAGTACGGCGGTATCGGCGCTGACTTCCTGTACAGCGTGGTGATTAACGAAGAAATTTCCAAGCTGGGCCTCACCGGTATCGGCTGGGGGCTGCATACTGAAATCGTAGCCCCCTACATTGAGCATAATGGCTCTGAAGTCCTGAAGCAGAAATACCTGCCGAAAATGGTGACCGGTGAAATGATTGGTGCCATCGCCATGACCGAGCCAGGTGCCGGCTCCGACCTGCAAGGCGTGAAAACCACGGCCGTGAAAGACGGCGATCATTATGTGCTGAACGGCTCCAAGACCTTCATCACCAATGGCCAGAATGCGGATATCGTGATCGTGGTGGCAAAAACCGATCCGACCAAAGGCGCCAAGGGCATCAGCCTGTTTGTGGTGGAAACCGATTCCGAAGGGTTCGAGAAAGGCAAGAACCTGAAGAAAGTGGGCATGAAAGCCCAGGACACCTCCGAGCTGTTTTTCCAGGACGTGCGCGTGCCGGCAGAAAACCTGCTGGGTGAAGAAGGCATGGGCTTTGTTTACCTGATGAAGGAGCTGCCCAGGAGCGTCTGGGTATTTCCATCGGTGGTCTGGCCATGGCCGAGTCTGCGCTGGCGCACACCATCGAATATGTGAAAGAAAGAAAGGCGTTTGGCAAGCCGATTGCCGGTTTCCAGAACACCCAGTTCAAGATTGCCGAGATGCACACCAAGCTTGAAGTGGCCCGTGCCTACGTGGATCGCTGCCTGGAACTGCACCTGAAGAAAGAACTGGATATCCCTACCGCTGCGGCCGGCAAATACTACATTACCGACCTGCAGTGCGAAGTGATCGATGAGTGCCTGCAGTTGCACGGTGGTTACGGCTACATGTGGGAATATCCGATTGCCCGCATGTTTGCGGATTCGCGGGTTCAGCGGATTTATGGCGGCACCAATGAAATCATGAAGGGCATTGTTGCCAAGGCGGTGCTGGCCGATTAGATCCATGCAGGTGCTCAACAAAAGGGCTGCTTCGGCAGCCCTTTTTTATGGTGAATATTTTACATATACTGGTCTAATGGAAAAGTATTAGCGGTTTACCGGCCTTGCTGTTATTGGCCTATTTTGTGTATAAGTGGAATCAGATCGAGGAATGATCTGGCGTGTACGCCCATAATTTTAACTTCAGGAAGAGGGAGAGCAACAATGAAAAAAACAGGTGCGCTACTTATCGGTTCCGCTCTGGGACTGGCCGCCGGCCAGACCATGGCCAGTGGTTTTGGTGTGTCTTATCAATCCGTCTCCGCGATGGGTACGGCCTATGCGGGTTCTGCAGTGCTCAGCGAAAACGCGTCTAACCAATGGTATAACCCGGCGACGTTGGCTGAGCTTGAAAAGCTCAACAGAAATTTCTGTGCCACTGCACCAAGTGTGGGTGGACACGACCTTTAATTCGGACTCCGATGGCACCTCCAGTTTGCCCCAGACAGGAGTTGGCGCTGGTGACTTTGAAGATGTGGAGCCTTTTGTAGGAAGTGTTTTCCTGGCCGTTCCTATGGGTGATTCCATGACATTTGGTCTGTCTGTAACAGCGCCTTTTGGTACTAAAATTGAATACGAGGATGGTTGGGGTAATGGTTATCTTACACCGCCACCTTGGTGGGTTAGGTACGGTAACGGCTGGTGACTTTTACGCCACGGAGTCAGACCTCAAAACGTATAATATTAATCCTTCCATCGGCATTGAGTTGAGCGAGTCATTAAGCGTTGGTGTTGGTGTCAGCTATCAAAAACTGGACGCAGATATTCGCAACTCCTTAACGCGTCTAGAAGGTGACGATGACGCTTATGGTTGGAACGTGGGTCTGACTTACAGCCCTGATGATAATAACCACTTCGGTGTTGGGTACCGTTCAGAGATTTCGTATGAAGTCGAAGGTGATATTACCTTTAGCCCGTTAGGGTCAGCACTTTCCACTGCATCAGGCAATCCTGTGGCTGCTGGACTTATTCGGGTCAGCGGATATCGATCTTCCAGCATCCTTGCAGTTGTCCTATGCAGGGGATTTGTCTGATCGAACTCAGCTGTTGCTTGGCGTGGAGTGGACAGAGTGGAGCTCATTGGACGCTCTGGTGGTGGAGAGTCCAGGGTTGGCGTTCAATCCCACAGAGGAATTTGACTGGAATAATACCACTCGTTATTCCCTTGGCTTGAACCACGCGCTTACCATTGGAACTGTGCTGCGTTTTGGTGTGGCCAAGGAGGAGTCCACGCAGGGAACGGATAACCGTTCGGCTATCTCTCCTGACTCTGATCGTGTCTGGGCGACCCTGGGTGCCGGTTTCAATCCGATGGAAAATATGACCATTGACGTGGGTTACGCGCACATCTTTGTTGAAGATGCGGATATCAGCCGTTCTGATAAAGGTGCTCAGCTGAAAGGTACCTATGAGTTGGAGGCCGATGTGATCGGTGCGCAGATGACCTACCGCTTCTGATCTGAGTGGTGGTTAAGCAGAAAAGCGAACCTTCGGGTTCGCTTTTTTTTTGGCTTTCGTTTTGTCTCACAACAGACGCTGGAGCTGTGCCATGGGATTTTCGTGGCCAGGTTCATCGCGTCGATAAAGCCGTAATGCGATTCAATCGGGATTCGTATCGCTGGGCCAGCGTCTGCGTCATGCAAGCATGGCTTCCCGGAAACGCCTGACGTTTGTGGGGCAGAGGGCGGGGTATGGCGAAGCCGTGCCGATGTACGCGAATCACTTGGGTGGTGGTATGCTGCCAGAGAAAAGCCAGATAGATCACAGGGGCACGGGATGAAACGAGTTGTATGGGGTGGCATGGCATGCCTGTTATCACTGCCGGCATTGGCGGAAATTCCCAATAGTTACCGGGCGGAGCGCTGGGAAGGTAGCTTTCGTGTGATTGGCCTTGAGGGGCAGTCATTCACGGGGATGGCGGGTCTCAAGCGAAGGTGGATGACGATATCGGGTTTGGTTTCGATGTTGCCTATAACCTGGATGAAAAGCTGTCGCTGGGGTTTGCGCTGGAGTGGGTGGATACGGATTTCAGGACTACCACGCAACCGGTGGCCGGGGGCAGCGCCTTTGATGGCCCGTGGCGA
>UEXL01001311.1_pt1:5000-45328 | contig 45328 bp, 47 predicted proteins | sample 1796671 | NCBI WGS metagenome assembly UEXL01 (sample SAMEA4772471, study PRJEB27181) | metagenome | reverse complement strand
GGGTCAAGTCATCCCCTTAGGAGGGGACGCTCTATCCAGATGAGCTACTGGGGCGGATCGTCAGAAGGCCGGTATGATAGCGGGCCCGGTGATGTGTCTCAAGGGCCCGCGGGTTTTTAGCCCCGGTGGTCGGAGACGAAGGGGTTGGTGGCCTTTTCGTGGCCGAAGGTGGACATGGGGCCGTGGCCGGGCAGAAAGCGGATGTCGTCGCCAAGCGGAAACAGCTTGTCACGGATGGACCGCACCAGGGTGTTGTAGTCGCCTTTCGGGAAGTCCGTGCGGCCGATAGAGCCCTGGAACAGCACGTCGCCCACCAGGGCCAGTTGCGACGGCCCGTGATAGAACACCACGTGGCCCGGCGTGTGGCCCGGGCAGTGCAGCACGTCCAGGATCTGGTTGCCGACGGTCACCTGCTCGCCGTCCTCCAGCCAGCGGTCCGGGGTGAAAATCTCCGGAGCCGGAAAGCCGAACATCTGGGCCTGCATCGGCAGGCCCTGAATCCAGAAATTATCCTCCTGCTGCGGACCTTCGATGGGCACATCCAGCGCCCGGGACAACTCGGCGGTGCCGCCGGCGTGGTCGATGTGGGCGTGGGTCAGCAGGATTTTTTCAACGGTAACGCCTTCCTCTTCCACTGCCGTTCGTATCTTGTCCAGATCGCCGCCGGGATCCACTACCGCCGCGCCCCGGGTTTCGTCGCACCAGATCAGGGAACAGTTCTGTTGAAACGGGGTCACAGGAATGATTCTGTATTTCAGTGGCATAGTGATGCTCATCCGCGGGTTGGTCTGGTTTAGAATAGCTATGGTAAAGGACATCGGGCCGGGGCTCGAATTTTCAAGGCAAACAGCCACCACAGAGCGCAGCGGGGAATGATTTGTCGGCATTGAGTGTGATCATACCGGTGTGGCAGGAGGCGGCCACCATTGTGGCAACCCTGCAAACACTGGCGCCGTTACGGGCGGCGGGCCACCAGGTGATTGTGGTGGATGGTGGCAGCACCGATGGCACCCCGCAGCTGGCGAACGGATTGTGTGACCGGGTGGTGGCGTCGGCGCGCGGGCGGGCGCTGCAGATGAACGCCGGAGCGCAGGTCGCCACCGGAGATATCCTGCTGTTCCTGCACGCCGACACCCGCCTGCCGGCATCGGCACCGGACGCACTGGCGCGGTTCAGTGACAGCCGCAAAGCCTGGGGCCGTTTCGATGTGCGCCTCAGTGGCAAGCGCCCGTTATTCCGGGTGATCGCCTGGTTCATGAATCAACGGTCCCGGTTCAGTGGAATCGCCACCGGTGATCAGGCGCTGTTTGTCCGGCGCACGGTGTTTGAGGCCCTGCGGGGGTTCGAGCCATTGCCATTGATGGAGGATGTGGAGCTGTCGTCGCGTTTGCGGCTGGTGTCGCGCCCATTCTGCATCCGCGACCCGGTGGTCACCGACAGCCGGCGCTGGGAACAACACGGCGCCTGGCGTACCATCCTGTTGATGTGGCGGTTGCGCTGGCGCTATTGGCGCGGTGAATCGCCGGAATCTCTTGTGACCGTCTACCGATCGGATGTTCGTAATGCCCACAAATCCTGAAGCCCCAGCGCTGGTAATGCAGTTTTCCAAATGGCCGGAGGAAGGCCGGGTCAAAACCCGTCTGATGCCGGAGCTGGGCGCCCGGGGTGCCCTGAAAGCGCACATCCGCCTGAGCCTGAATGTGCTGGACAACCTGATCGCCAGCGGCCTGCCGGTGCAGTTCTGGTGGGATCGCGCGCTGGAACCGGCGCCGGAGGCTGCCAGCCAGGTACTGGCAGCGCTGGACACGGCAAGCATCACCACCGGCATTCAGCAGGGTGAAACTCTGGGGCAGCGGATGGAAGCGCCGCTGGGCCTGGCGCTGGAAAGCCACCGCAAAGCCATTGTGGTGGGCAGCGATTGCCCCTCGGTGGACCCGGGTTATGTGCGTGAGGCCGTGGCAGCGCTGGACACCAGCGATGTGGTGCTGGGGCCATCCAATGACGGCGGCTACGTGCTGATCGGGGTGCGCAGGGTCGTGCCCGGCATGCTGGATCACGTGGCCTGGGGAACGGAGAGCGTTCTGGACCAGACCCGTGATCGCCTTGCCGGGTGTGGGTTGTCCGTCAGCCTGCTGGCGCCTCGCTGGGACGTTGACGAGCCTGAGGACTGGCAGCGGTTTCTTCGTCTGGCGAATCCGTAGTCACCCGCAACGCGCGATTCCGCTCCATTACAGCGCGACGATAAACCTCCAGCAGTTGCTCCCGGTCCACCGCCTTGACGGCGGTCACCAGCCGATCCCGTGAATCGAAGCCGGTGGCACCGCGGTCGATCTCCCGCCAGAATCGCTCGGAGACTTCACTCAGCTGGCGGTCCTGCTCTTCCAGCTTGCTGATGACAGCCTGCTTTTCCCGCTCCAGGTCGCTGTCGCTGAGGCTGCTCAGGCGCTCCTCGAACGCGTCGGAAAACTCACTGACCGCCTGGTCTATCTCTTCCGCAGATGCTTCCGGTGATTGCACCACCAGGCCCAGGCCGGGAGTCTCCAGCATTTCAAAGGGCGTGGCGTACACGATGTAGCCGAGCTGGCGATTGGTCCGCAATTCCTCGTAGAAGGGGCTGCTGATCACCTGGCCCAAGAGGCGGAACCTGGCTCGTTCATCGAACCCGGTGTCAGTGCCTTGCAGATAGAGGGTATATCCGGTATCCGGATGATTCACCGGGATGGTTTCGGTGGTTTCGCCCTCGGGCAGCGGTTTGACCTGGCTGCGAGCTACTTCGGTGATCTCCGCATCCTGCAGCACCACGGCACGCACCTGCTGGGCCAGGTTCAGCGCTGAGGCCTGGCTCAGGTTGCCGTGGGCCAGCATCACCGGGTCGGTCTGGGCGAAACAGCTCTTCGGCAAACCGTTCCAGTTCATCCAGCGTGACTTCCTCGGCAGCCGCCAGACGATCCTCGGTGCTCCAGGCGCCCTCAATCAGAAGCGTCTGCACCTTCTCGGAGGTTTGCTGAACCGGGCGCTCCTTGGCCTTGTTCTGCAGGTTGTCGATCATACGCTTGCGGGCGATGCCAAAGCGTTGCTGGGTCAGGTGTGGGTCGGCCACTTGGGCGAGAATACGCGTCATCAACACGTGCAGCTTATCGCTGTAGCCGCCCACGCGAAGGGTGATACCCCGCAAGTGGGAGTACACGCTGTAATCCAGGCCGGCCAACTGAGCCGGGTAGGCCCAGGCATTCAGGTTGGTGTTGACCGAATCCACCAGCAGCTCGGTCAGTACCTTGCCACGGGCAGACGCCTGCGCCAGTGGCGTGCGGATGCTCACGTACACGTTGGCCTTGGGCGTGGCGAACTGGGTATCCCGGGCGTACCAGACAGACAGCCCGCCCTGATTGCCCAGCAGCACCGGCTTGGCCATGGTAGGGCCACCCACCATATCCAGGTTTTCCGGAACAAACGGGTTGGCTTCCGGAAGCGCCAGTTTCCCGGCCAGGCGGCTGGTGTCTGCGGCCTCAAGCGCCGGGATATCCAGCGGCCGTTGTTCCCAGGCGGCCTGATACCACTCGGTCAGACTGGGTGTTTCGATCTCGGGTTCCGGATCCACCACGGTGACCAGAACGTTCTCGGGGTCAGCCGCGCCAGAATATCCCGGTACTGGGCCGGCTCGTAGCGCTCCATCATCCACGGCGCTTGCAGCACATCGGCCGGCTGATAATGGCGGATCTGGCTGGACAGGCGCATCACTTCGTGGATGGGTTGGCTGCGCTCACGGAAGCGGAAATCGATCTGTGCCAGGTCTTCATCTCGTTGAAGCGATCTTCGGAAATGCCCTGTTCACGGACTCGACCGATGTAGTCGAACACCAGCGCGAGGATGTCCTGCTGGCGCTCCAGTCCCTCCGGCGTGAGCGACATGGACAGCTCCAGGCTGGCTTCCGTGCCGGTGTCCATGCCGGTGCCAGCAGACAGGCTCTCTACCAGGCCTTCCCGTTTCAGCACGTCGAACAGACTGCCAGGACCCTCGTGGCCCAACAGATTGGCAACGTAGCTGCCGGGTTTGGTGCGGTAATTGGCGCGCTGGGACGGAATCGGGAACGTCAGCGTCAGGCCACGGATGTCTTTGAGTGCATCCACGGTGACCTGGGCCGGCAGTGTGTCCGGCCGCAGCAGCGGTTCGGAATGCACTTTCGCTTCCAGGTTGCGGTTCTCGATGGCGTCGAATCGCCCACGCACCATCGCCTCCAGTTTGTCGAGGGACTGAGGGCCGTAAACCGCCAGGCTCATCAGGTTGGAGGAGTAATGAGTTTTCCAGAATTCGATCAGGTCCGGCCGCAACGGCCGTTCCTCGGTGTTTTCGAGGGTGGTCAGGTTGCCTACGGCGAACTGGTTAAAGGCGTGCTCCGGGTTGCTGATGGCTTTTTCCACGGAATAGATGCGCCGGCCGTCCTCTTTCTGTTTGGAGGTGAACTCGGAATGCACCGCCCGCCGCTCGCGGTCGACCAGGTCTGGGGTAAATAAGGGCGCGGAGAATTGCTGGGCGAAACGGTCGAGGGCATCGTCCAGATAGTCGGCGCGGATATCGAAGAAGTAGTTGCTGTCCTGGAATGCTGTAAACGCGTTGTGTCTGCCGCCGTGGCTCTTGATGAACTGCTGGTATTCGCCCGCCTCCGGATATTTCTCGGTGCCCAGAAACAGCATGTGCTCCAGAAAGTGGGAAAGCCCCTCACGATCTTTGGGGTCGTCGCCACTGCCCACGGCAACGTTCATGGAGGCGGCGGCCTTGTCCGAGCCGGGGGAGGAGATCAACAGCACCTGCAATTGGTTATCCAGTTCCAGATAGCGATAGCTGTTGTTGTCATTGGGGCTTTTTACCGGGTCGGTAGCCGCCTGGGCCAGGCTGCCGAAAATCAGCAGGAAAGCCAGGGTCAATGACTGGATCAGCCAACGGGGCTGGGCGCTCAAACGGACGGTGCCTGATTGCATGGTGTCGCGTGCTCCGGGTTTCGGTGGATCGCTCAGTGGATCATGGCGTTGCGGGTGCTTTGCGGTTGCTGGTCCAAAGTCTTACGAGCAAGGGAGGCCGCCGTATCAGCGTCCAGCTGTCCGCTGGCAATTTTCTCCAGCACGGTGCCCATCACCGCAACAGACTGGCGGTAATCCGCAAACTCGGCCTGGAACGCATCATCTATGGCCTGGTAGACCGCCTGAATCTTGTCTTCCCGGGAGCCGGAATCCGCGGCGGTATCGTTGATGGCTTTCAGGCAGGCGCGGGCGATGGCGATGTAGCGTTCAGCGTTGGCGTCGTTTTGTTTCATAAAGGAATGTCCGGAATAAAAGGCTGGTGATGTGTCAGATGTATGGGCGGATTATGTCATTGCTATAGGGTGGTTTCATTTCTTTCTGGTAATGAAGCGTTTTTCCGGGCAGGTGCCGAACCTTGTGCTAGGCTCAAAATCAGTGTGTCGACAGAGTCAAGGGGGTCGGGCTTTCCTGTGCGTGCTCCCAGGACAATCCTAGAGTAAAGGCTCTAATTAAAACAAAGGCTTACAGAGTAAATGCTCTAATAAAGTTCGATACATGAAGGTTGCAATTGAGTACAATGCCGGCGTTACCGAATGAGTCTACGACTTTAGTCGCAGGGCTCGGTCGGGCGTTAGGGACAGACAACAATTGAGCAACAAGCAGGGTGGACAATCAATGAATTACTTTTTGACGGGTGGCACCGGATTTATCGGCCGTTTTCTCGTAGAGAAACTACTGGCGCGTGGCGGTACCGTCCATGTACTGGTTCGTGAGCAATCTCTCGGCAAACTGGACGTTCTCCGCGAACGCTGGGGCGCAACCGAGCAGCAGGTTAAAGCGGTTATCGGCGATCTGACCAGCCCCGATCTGGGTATCGACGCCAAAACCATGGATGCGCTGAAAGGCAACATTGATCATTTCTTCCACCTTGCTGCTGTCTATGACATGGGCGCCGATGAAGCCGCCCAGCAGGCCACCAACATTGAAGGCACCCGCAGTGCGGTCAATGCGGCCAAAGCCATGCAGGCCGGCTGTTTCCACCACGTATCCTCCATTGCCGCCGCGGGCCTGTTCAAGGGCACCTTCCGCGAAGACATGTTCGAAGAGGCGGAAAAGCTGGACCATCCGTACCTGCTGACCAAGCACGAATCCGAGAAGGTGGTTCGTGAGAGCTGCAAGGTGCCTTTCCGCATCTACCGTCCGGGCATGGTAATCGGTCACTCCAAAACCGGCGAGATGGACAAGGTCGACGGCCCTTACTACTTCTTCAAGATGATCCAGAAGATCCGCAACACGCTGCCCCAATGGGTACCCACCATCGGTATCGAGGGTGGCCGCCTGAACGTGGTGCCGGTGGACTTTGTGGTGAACGCGATGGATCACATTGCGCACCTGGATGGTGAGGATGGCAACTGCTTCCACCTGGTGGATTCCGACCCCTACAAGGTGGGCGAAATTCTCAATATCTTCAGCGAAGCCGGCCACGCCCCGAAAATGGGTATGCGCATCGATTCCCGCATGTTCGGGTTTGTGCCGCCATTCATTCGCCAGAGCCTGAAGAATCTGCCGCCGGTCAAACGCCTGACCGCAGCGGTTCTCGACGATATGGGCATTCCACCCTCGGTGTTGTCGTTCATCAATTACCCGACGCGGTTTGATGCCCGGGAAACCGAGCGTGTGCTGAAAGGCACTGACATCGCAGTGCCGCGCCTGCCGAGTTACGCCTCGGTGATCTGGGATTTCTGGGAGCGCAACCTGGATCCGGATCTGTTCAAGGACCGCACCCTGCGTGGCACGGCTGAAGGCAAGGTGTGTGTGGTGACCGGTGCCACCTCCGGTATTGGTCTGGCGACCGCGCAGAAACTGGCCGAGGCCGGCGCGATTCTGGTGATCGGCGCCCGCACCAAGGAAACCCTCGACGAAGTAACGGCCGATCTGGAAGCCCGTGGTGGCAATGTACACGCCTACCAGTGTGACTTCGCCGATATGGAAGACTGCGATCGCTTCGTGAAAACCGTGCTGGACAACCACGGCCATGTGGACGTGCTGGTGAACAACGCCGGCCGCTCCATTCGCCGCTCACTGGCGTTGTCGTTCGATCGCTTCCACGACTTCGAGCGCACCATGCAGCTGAACTATTTCGGCTCCGTGCGCCTGATCATGGGCTTTGCCCCGGCCATGCTGGAGCGTCGTCGCGGTCATGTGGTGAACATTTCGTCCATCGGCGTACTGACCAACGCGCCGCGCTTCTCCGCCTATGTGGCGTCCAAGTCGGCGCTGGATGCGTTCAGCCGGTGTGCCGCTGCGGAATGGTCGGACCGCAACGTGACCTTCACCACCATCAACATGCCGCTGGTGAAAACGCCGATGATCGCGCCCACCAAGATCTACGATTCGGTGCCCACGCTGACCCCGGAAGAAGCGGCGGAAATGGTGGCGGACGCCATCGTGTACCGTCCCAAGCGGATTGCCACGCGTCTGGGTATCTTTGCCCAGGTGTTGCATGCGCTGGCGCCGAAGATGGGCGAGATCGTGATGAACACCGGCTACCGGATGTTCCCGGATTCACCATCGGCGGCCGGCAGCAAGTCGGGCGAGAAGCCGAAAGTGTCTACCGAGCAGGTGGCGTTTGCCGCCATCATGCGGGGCATCTACTGGTAAGCATCCGGTAGACGCCTGTAAAAAACGCCTCCTTTGGGAGGCGTTTTTTTTGGGTCAGGCGTCGTCCGGATCGCTGATCAGGGGCGGCGGAAACCCTCCGAGTTCTTTCCAGCGATTCACGATGCCACAGAACAGGTCGGCGGTTTTTTCGGCGTCGTAGGCAGCGGAATGGGCTTCTTTGTTGCTGAACGGAATGCCGGCGAGCTTGCAGGCCTGTGCCAGTACCGTATGGCCGTAAGCGAGACCGGCCAGGGTGGCGGTGTCGAAGGTCGAGAACGGGTGAAACGGATTGCGTTTGATATCCGAGCGCAGGGCCGCCGCAAACACGAAATTGTGATCGAAGGTGGCGTTGTGGCCCACCAGTACCGCCCGTTTGCAGTCATGGGCTTTGACCGCCTTGCGGATCGGGCTGAAGATCTCGCTCAGGCCTTCCCGCTCGGGCACCGCCTCACGCTCGGCACTCCAGGGGTCGATGCCGGTGAAGTCGAGTGCCGACTGCTCCAGATTGGCGCCTTCAAAGGGATCGATCTGCTGCAGGTGGGTTTCGCCCCGCACCAGCCAGCCGTCGTCGTCCATGGTCAGCAACACGGCGGCCACTTCCAGCAGGGCATCCGTTTCCGGGTTGAACCCGCCGGTCTCCACATCCACAACCACTGGCAGAAAGCCGCGGGAATCTGCGGGCCATGGGATGCAGTTCTCTGTTTTCGTCAGTCACTCAAACTCCTAGGTGTCAGGCCGTGATTCGGATTGTCTGATTCAGGCGGATGCCAGTTTCCAGTTGATGGTTTCGCCCGCGCGCAGCGGGACAATGGCACCGTCGGCAAGCGGCAGGTTTGTCGGCATGGTCCAGGGCTCTCTGGTCAGGGTGATGGTGTCAGAATGGCGGGGCAGGCCGTAAAAATCCGCGCCGTGGAAGCTGGCGAAGGCTTCCAGTTTGTCCAGCACACCCAGTTCCTCGAAAATGTCGGCGTAATGACTGATGGCACCGAAGGCGGAGTAGCAGCCGGCACAGCCGCAGGCGGCCTCTTTCTTGTCCTGGGCGTGGGGGGCGGAATCGGTACCCAGGAAAAACCGTTTGTCGCCGCTGACCACCGCATCCTGCAGGGCGCGCTGATGAAGGTTGCGCTTCAGGATCGGCAGGCAGTAAAGGTGAGGGCGGATGCCGCCCACCAGCATGTGGTTGCGGTTATACATCAGGTGCTGGGGCGTCAGGGTCGCGGCAAGGTTGTTGCCGGTGTGGCTGCGCACGAACTGGGCGGAATCCGCGGTGGTGATGCTCCAGCACCACTTTCAGTGCGGGGAAGGCCTCCAGCGTGGGCGCCAGCACCCGCTCCAGGAAGACTTTCTCGCGATCGAAGATATCAATGTCTGTATCGGTCACTTCTCCATGCACCAGCAGCAACAGGCCGCACTCGGCCATGGCCTCAAGCACCGGGTAGATATTGCGGATGTCGGTCACGCCCGAGGCGGAATTGGTGGTGGCGCCTGCGGGGTAAAGCTTGGCGGCAACAACCCCGGCGGCTTTGGCCTCGCGAATGTCTTCCGCGGTGGTGGACTCGGTCAGGTACAGGGTCATCAGCGGCTCGAACGGAAGGTCGCCGGCAGCCGTCACGATCCGCTGCCGGTACGCCAGTGCCGCTTCCGCAGTGGTCACCGGTGGCACCAGGTTGGGCATGATGATGGCACGGCCAAAACACCGGGCAGTGGCGGGCACCACGTCGTTGAGCACGGCACCGTCGCGAACGTGCAGGTGCCAGTCGTCAGGGCGGGTGATGGTCAGGGTGTCAGTCATTCGGTGTTTTTCCGCGCAGTCATGGGCCGGGCATGCGCCGGCCAAAAATTTGGCGGAATTATACCAGATGCGCCGGGTGTTTGTTTCTGCCGAATGCCTAAAGAAAGTATTCTAGCCGCCGTTAAACGATCAGTGACCCAGATACTGACGGATAGATGCTATGGCCACACAATCAGCCTTGTTTCCCCGCGCGGCTGCGCTGACCGGCGCACTGATGGCGGGTGCCAGTGGTTTGGCGCAGTCTTCCAGCTTTGGTGCCGGTATCGAAAACAGCCAGTGGTATGTCTCCGAATCGGTCTTCGAATGCGCTCTGGTGCATGAAGTGCCGGGCTACGGCCGCGCCATTTTTCGCCACAAGGCCGGTGAGCAGTTATCGTTCATTCTCGAGTCTGATACCGCCCTGATGCGGCCGGGCCGTGGCACTGTGGTGGTCGAGGCGCCGCCCTGGCGGCCCGGAGCGGCACCGCGCAAGGTGGGCGCCATTGATGTGGGTGAGGGCCGCCGCCCGGTGGCGCTGGGCGCCCGACAGGCCATGGTGATTGCCCAGGGACTGCTGGACGGCATGATGCCCACGGTGACCCGGGAATCCTGGTATGACAGCCGTCCGGTGCGGGTCCGGGTGTCGAACATCAATTTCGCCAGCGAGTTCGGCAGCTATCGTCAGTGCACCGCGGGTCTGTTGCCGGTGAACTACGATCAGATCAAGCGTTCCCGGGTTCCGTTCCGGGCAGGCAGCACCAGCCTGTCGGACGGCGACCGAACCCTGCTGGACCACATCGTGACCTACGTGCAGGCGGACTCCACCGTCGAGCGCATTTTCGTGGATGGCCATACCGACAGTTCCGGCAGTCGCATTGATAACCGGGCTTTGTCAGAAAAGCGCGCCAACGCGGTGGCGGATTACCTGGTTGAGCAGGGCTTGCCGCAGGATCTGATCACGGTACGGGCCCATGCGGATCAGTACCCGGTGTCAAACCGCGCGGCCGACAACCGGCGCACAACCATCCGCCTGCAACGTGAGGGCGAGCGCCCGGAACTGCAGCAGGCCAACGGTTACGAGTCCGGCTTTTCCGGTTAGCGCACCGCGCTCAGCACTTCCAGATGGGCATTGACGCTCTCTGCCAGTGCCCGCAGATGGTAACCGCCTTCCAGGGTAGAAATGATACGGTCATTGGCGTGGTCGCCGGCCACGCTGACGATCATCTCCGTCAGCCAGCGATAGTCGTCCACTTCCAGATTCAGTTCCGCCATCGGGTCCAGCCGGTGGCCGTCAAAGCCGGCCGAGATCAGCACCAGTTGCGGCCGGAAATCCTGCAGTTTTTTTCAGCCAGCCCGCTTCCACTGCCTTGCGGTAGGCCAGTGCCGAGCAGTCGGATTCAATCGGGATGTTGACGATGTTCTCCGGCTGGCGATGCACATGGGAGTGGGGGTAGAAGGGGTGCTGGAAACTGGAGCACATGAGAATGCGCTCGTCGCCCCCGACGATGTCGGCGGTGCCGTTACCTTGGTGCACGTCGAAATCGATGATCGCGACCCGCTCCAGATGATGGAAGGTCAGAGCCCGCATCGCCGCCAGGGCAATGTTGTTGTAGAAACAGAAACCCATGGATTTGCTGCGCTCGGCGTGATGTCCCGGCGGGCGGGCGCACACGAACGCGTTGGTCACCTGGCTGCTCAGCACCATGTCGACCGCTTCAATATTGCCACCGGCGGCCAGGCGGGCCGCGCGCAGGGTGTCGGGCATCATCGCGGTGTCCGGGTCGGTGTACACGCGGCCACGGGTCGGTTGCATCAGCTCAAGCTGGTGCAGGTATTTCTCGGGGTGAACGGTCAGCAGCTGATCCCGGGTGATTTCGTCCGGGCGAACCCAATCCAGCACATCCCCAACGCCGGTATCGGCCAGGTGACTGATGATGGCTGCAATGCGCTCCCGGTGATTCGGGGTGTTCCGGGCCCATGGTGTGTTTCAGGCAGTCATCATGAGAGAAAAAGGCTGTGGTCATACGAATCCTGACAACGTTCGTTTTGCGTGCTTGGGTGTTGCTTGTATTTTCATCAATGTTATCAGGGATAGTACGTGGTTGCCGTGTTTCTTTGGTCTTAGGCCGGTGATCGGCATTTTACATCAGAGGCCAAGCGCCTAAGATAAGGATAGCCCCGTTAACGACTGGAATCAGCAAGGAGCGTGCGTTTGAGCACCCGGTATCTGGAAAGTCTTTTCAATCCATCGTCCATCGTGGTGACCGGTGCTTCGGAGCGCGCAGACAACCTGGGCGGCATGGTGCTGCGTAACCTGCTGGGTGGCGGTTACCCGGGCCAGTTGCTGGTGGTCAACCAGAACGATTACGACAATGTGCACGGCGTGCCATGCGTGCGCAAAGTGTCGAAAATGGAATTCAGCCCGGATCTGGCCATTATCTGTACGCCGCCGGACACGGTGCCCAAGATGGTGCGCCGGCTGGGCGAGGCTGGAGTACGCACGGCGATTGTGATGACCGGCGGCATGTCCCGGACCCACAGCAAAACCGGTCAGCCGCTGATGTATTCGGTGCGGGACGCGGCGCGGGAAACCGGCATCCGGGTACTCGGGCCCAACACCATCGGCCTGATGGTGCCCGCCCGGAGTCTCAACGCCACCTATGCCCATATGGGCGCGATTCCGGGCAAGGTCGCGTTCGTGGGGCAGTCGGGTACCATTGCCAGTTCGGTGATCGACTGGGCCTTCGCCCGGGGGGTGGGGTTCTCCTACTTCCTGACCCTGGGCGATGGCATGGACATTGATCACGACGACCTGATCGACTACCTGGCCCAGGATAGCCAGACCCGCGCCATTCTGCTGCACATCGAGAACATCCCCAACCCGCGCCGGTTCATGTCGGCCGTTCGGGTTGCCTCCCGCACCAAGCCGGTGATCGCCGTGAAGAGCGGCCGTGTTCCGGAATCGGAATGGTTTCCCCACCAGTTGCCGGCGGGTCTGAAGCGCAGCGACCCCATTTACGATGCCATGTTGCAGCGGGCCGGTGTGTTGCGGGTCGACGGGCTCGGGCAGATGTTCGACGCCCTGGAAACCCTCACCCGCATGCGTCCGTTGCGCCGCGAGACCCTGGCGATCATGGCCAACGGCGTCGGCCCCCGGGGTGCTGGCGGTGGACCGGCTGGCAGACCTGGGGGGTGAACTGGCGCCGTTGTCGGAGCAGACCATCGAGGCGCTGGCGGAACATCTTCCGCCGTACTGGACCCGCAAGAACCCCATTGACCTGAACTACGATGCCTCACCGGCGCTGTACGCCGAAGCCATCAAGGTGCTGGCGCGTGATCCGGAAGTGGCCAACGTGCTGGTGATGTACGCGCCCAGCCTGACCGAAGACAGCCTGCAGATTGCCGATGCGGTGGTGCAGGCATCCAAGGGCACGCGGTTGAATGTGTTCACCTGCTGGCTGGGGCAGAGCACGGTAATGGACGCCCGTGAGGAATTCTACCGTGCCGGACTGCCGTCGTTCTTCAATCCGGAGAAGGCGGTGATGGCGTTCATGCAGCACGTTCGTCACCAGCGGGTTCAGCGTCTGCTGACCGAGACGCCGGAGTCGTTTACCGATCATTTCGAGGACCGCACACATACGCGCCGGGTGGTGATGGGGGGCCATGCGGGCCGGGCGCATGCATCTGTCCAGCCGTGAGGCCAGGGACGTGATCCGTGATTATGGCATCAACACCATCGAGACCATCTACTGCGATGACGTGGAAGAGGTGCTGGAGGCATTCGCAGTGGAACGGCGCCCGGTGGACATCACGGTGATTCACCAACAGGCCTGTTACCCGTTCCAGGAGCTGAGCACTGGCCAGCGACGGTTCAAGGGCACCATGCAGAAGCTCAACAGCGAGGCGGCCATCATCGATTGCTGCCGGGTTCTGATGGAAGAGTACCAGTACCATTTCCCGGGCAGCGGGTTCCTCGGGTTTGCCGTGCAGCGAGCCTATCAACACGTTGGTGGCATCGAGTTCAGTGTGGGTATCACCCGTGATCCGGTGTTCGGCCCCCTGGTGGTCTGTGGTGCGGCGGGCGCGCAGATCAACGTAATGACAGACCGGCAGATTGCCCTGCCGCCGCTGAACATGGTGCTGGCGCGGGAGCTGCTGCGCCGGACCTACATGTACAAACTGCTGGAAGAAAACAGCCTGAAGCCTGATGAGGACATTCGCGCGGTCTCGGAAACCCTGGTGACGTTATCCCAGATCGTGATCGACATTCCCGAGATTCGCGGGCTGGAAATATCGCCGCTGTTGTTCAACGAGAGTGGCGCTGTGGCGGTCAATGTGGCGATCGATCTGGCGGACAAGCCCGGCCGGCCGATCATTCAGCCCTATCCGAAGGAGCTGGAAGAATGGATCGTGCTGCCCAAATCCGGTCGCCGGGTGGTGTTGCGCCCGGTCCTGGCGGAAGACGAGCCCGCCCACCGGGCATTCCACGAACTGCAATCGCCGGAGTCTATCCGCTACCGCTTTTTCCAGTACCGCAAACACTTCTCCCGCGAAGACGTGGCGCAGATGGTGCAGATCGATTACGACCGGGAGATGGTCTTTATTGCCAACGCCCCGCGGGAAGACGGCGAGGGCGAGGAAACCCTGGGCACGGTGCGGGTCTGGACGGACGCCGATAACCTGCAGTGCGAATTTGCCGTGATGGTGCACGACAAGATGAAAGGTGAGGGTCTGGGGGTGGCACTGATGCAGAAGATGATTGATTACTGCCGTGCCCGTGGCACCGTGGAAATGGTGGGCAATGTGCTACCGGACAACCGGCCCATGCTGCATCTGGCAGACCATCTGGGGTTCGAGGTTCAGTACAACGCGGAAGAGGAAGTGATGGATCTGCGCCTGGTGCTCAACGAGCCGGAGAAGGACTGGCAGCGGGAGCGCCTCCGCCGGCAGTTCCACTGACCGGGATTTTAGCTCTCTTCGATGATCGCCGAGCGGTCTTCTCCACCCAGGGCCTCGAGCAGGCCGGGAATCAGCCGCGCCAGTTCCAGCGTCATCAGTGCAAACGCGGCGTCGAAACGGGCGGCCGCGTCATCGGCGTCCACGTCGTCCAGCTTTTCCTGCAGGGTATCGCCGAACTTCAGGCGCTTGATGCCCAGCTCCTCATCCAGCACGAACGACAGGTTGTCTTCCCAGGTCAGGGACAGCTTGGTGACCTGCATGCCGGCGTCCAGGTGGTTGCGGATCTCGTCCGCTTTCAGGTCCAGCCCTTTGCAGCGCACCACGCCACCGTCTTCTGACGGGTCTTTTCAGTTCACACTCGGTGCCCAGTTCGATGGTGCCCGGCAGATCAATGCTTTCATTCAGCCAGCCGGTGAAGGTAAATGCGGGTGCCTGCTCCACGGCAGGGGGACGAACCGGCAGGGAGCCCAGGCTTTTACGCAGGAACGAGGCCAGATCCTCGGCCTGTTTCGAGGAACCTGCGTCCACCACCAGCAGTCCGTCCTGGGGCGCCAGGTAGGCAAAGCTGCGACGGTTTTGGGAAAAGGCCTGGGGCAGCATTTCCAGCATGACCTGTTCTTTGATTTCGTCTTTCTCTTTGCGCCGCACCTTGCGGCTCTGCTCAATTTCAATGGCTTCAGCGCGCTCTTCCACGATCTCTTTGACCACAGAGCCCGGCAGGATCTTGTCTTCCTTGCGCAGGGCGATCAGGTGGTATCCGTTGGTGCTGTGCACCAGCATGTCGCTGTGTTTGCCAAGCGGCGGCACCCAGCCTTGCCGGGTGGTTTCCTGGGGACCGCAGGGTTTGAATGCGTCGCCTTGCAGTTTTTCTTCCAGGGCTTCAGCGGGAAATATCGAAGGGCTTGGTAAAACGGAACACACGGGCATTACGAAACCACATCAGGGTCGGTCCTTGTCAGAGTTTCAGAAATCGGGGGAGGGATGATACGGCCACGGGTCCGTGGCCGTAAAGTGGCGGCGACAGCGTCACGTCAGATCTGCAGGATCTCCACCATTACGGTTTTGACGATAAATCCGACCACACCGGCGCCCAGCACGGTGAACAGGGCAATGGTGCCGAACCGCCCGGCCTGGGATTTCTTCGCCAGATCCCAGACAATAATGCCCATCCAGACAATCAGGCCGGTCAGGAGCACCAGCATGGCGATCTGGGAGAATACAGCTTCGTTCATTCAGGACTCCACAACGTGTTCTGTGTTACTGCTCGTCCCGCAGGAAGAGCCAGTTGTTCTGATCGGATTGCTCCGGGCTGAAGTAATAGCCTTCGAGGTTGAATCCCTTGAGGTCGTCCGCCTGGGTGATGCCGTTTTCAATGGCGTAACGGCACATCAGGCCGCGGGCTTTTTTTTGGCGTAGAAACTGATCATCTTGTACTGGCCGTTCTTCCAGTCCTTGAACTGGGGTGTGACCAGGCGGCCATGGAGTTCTTTCTTGCGCACGCTCTTGAAATACTCATTGGAGGCCAGGTTCACCAGCACGCCGTCGTCCGCTTCCAGCAGGCGATTCAGTTCCCGGGTAATGCGATCGCCCCAGAAGGCGTACAGATCCTTGCCGCGAGTGTTCTCGAAGCGGGTGCCCATTTCCAGCCGGTAGGGCTGCATCAGGTCGAGAGGCTTCAGCACTCCGTACAGGCCGGACAGCATGCGCAGGTGCTTCTGGGCAAACTCGAACTCCTTGTCACTGAAGCTTTCCGCGTCCAGCCCGGTGTATACATCACCCTTGAAGGCCAGAATGGCCTGGCGGGCGTTGTCCGGGGTGAACGGCGTTTTCCCACTGCTGGAAACGCTCGGCGTTGAGCTGCCCCAGTTTGTCGCTGATGCTCATCAGATTGCTGACCTGATGGGGCTCCAGGGTCTTGAGCTGATCCACCAGTTCACAGGCGTCGTCCAGAAAATCGGGCTGGCTGTACTGCTCGGTGGCCAGCGGGCTTTCGTAATCCAGGGTTTTCGCCGGGGATATAACCATCAACATGTTAGGGTGTCCTCATTGCAAGAAGGTGAGTAACTGATCCCGGTCAAACGGCCAGTCCAGCTCGGCTCCGGTATCGTTGCGGCGCAACACCGGGATGCGGGTGCCATAACGTTCCACCAGTGCTTCCGACTGGGCAATGTCCACCACATCCACCGGAATGGGCGCCGGCATAGGAGTGTTTACGAGCAGGGCTTCTGCCAGTTCACACAGGTGGCACTGTGAGGTGGTGTAGAACAGTAATTCCATTATTTCGGTTGGGCGTCCAGTTGCTGGCCGGTCACGCCGGCGCTGTCTTTACCCATCAGGTACAGGTAGCTGGGCATCAGCTCTTCCGGTGCCGGGTTCTGTTGCGGGTTCTCGGCCGGGTAGGCATGGGCGCGCATGTTGGTTCGGGTTGCACCGGGGTTCAGGCTGTTGACTCGAACATTATGCCGCTCGTCATCCAGCTCTTCGGCCAGCAGCTGGCTGAGGCCTTCCAGCGCAAATTTCGACACCGCGTAGGCGCCCCAGTAGGGCTTGGCTTTGCGGCCCACCCCGGAGGAGGTAAAAATCACCGAGGCGTCAGCGGATTTGCGCAGCAGCGGAATCATCGCCCGGCTCAGCAGGAACGGCGCGGTAGCGTTAACGTGCATCACCTTGTTCCAGGTTTCCGGATCGTACAGCTCGACCGGGCTGCGGCTCCCGAGAATGGCGGCGTTGTGCAGCAGGCCATCCAGCTGCCGGAAGTTGTCCTCGATGGTCATGGCCAGCTCTTCATATTCCTTGACCGCGGCGCCTTCGAGGTTCATCGGAACGATGGCGGGCTTGGGGTGGCCGGCCGCCTCGATTTCGTCGTACAGGGATTCCAGTTTGGATACGGTCCGGCCCAGCAGGATCACCGTGGCGCCGTGGGCCGCAAAGGACCTGGCCGCCGCCCGCCCGATGCCGCTGCCTGCGCCTGTCACCATGATAATGCGATCTTTCAGTAAATCAGCCGGTGCCTGGTAATCTTGCATAACCTGTCTCCTTGCAGGGGAAACCGTTCGGATAAACCGACGAATCCAGAGTTCTGATAGGGCGCTATTGTAACAGCTTTGCCAGGTCGTGGACGGTGTCGACTATCAGGTCTGCTTGCCACAGATCAACGGTGTGGGGCTCTTCAATGTAGCCATAACGCACGGCGATGGTTTTCATGCCGGCGTTCCGGCCCGCTTCAATGTCACGTTCGTGGTCGCCTACGTAGATGCCCTTATCGGGGGCCGCACCGATGCGCTCGCAGGCCAGGTGGAGCGCTTCCGGGTGGGGTTTGCGGTGGGTTACATGGTCTGGGCAGATCACCACGGCACAGCGATCGGCAAGACCCAGTGCGGCCACCAGCGGTTCGGCAAAACGCACCGGCTTGTTGGTGACGATGCCCCAGGGAATGCCCCGCGATTCCAGATCGCTGAGAATGGCGTCCATGCCGTCAAACAGCCGGGTCTCGATGGCAACGCCTTCCTCATAGAGATCGAGAAAGGCCGTGTGCTTGTCCAGGTAGTCCGGGTGCTCCGGCTCCAGACCAAACCCGACCCGAACCATGGCCCGTGCGCCATTCGAGACTGAGCGGCGGATGGCGGCCGCCGGCAGCGGCGCCAGGCCATGCTGGACGCGCAACTGGTTGAGGCAGCGAATGAAATCCGGTGCGGTATCAATCAGCGTGCCGTCCAGATCGAACAGCACGGTGGAGGGCTCGCCCGATGAAGCGGGCGTCGGCCCGGTGGGTACGGAGGTTCTCATTCGCCGCCGGTACCTTCGCGGCCATCCGTAGCGTGCATCATGTAATTCACGTCCACGTCGCGGCCGAGCCGGTACACCTTGGTCACCGGGTTGTAGGTCATGCCGGTGAGCTCCCGGATATCCAGCCCGGCGTGGCGCAGGTGGTCGGACATTTCCGACGGGCGAATGAACTTCTTCCATTCGTGGGTGCCCTTGGGCAGCAGACGCAGCACGTATTCCGCACCCACGATGGCGAACAGGAAGGATTTCGGGTTGCGGTTGATGGTGGACACAAACAGGTGCCCGCCCGGTTTCAGCATGGAGGCACAGGCTCGAATGACCGAGGCCGGATCCGGCACGTGCTCGAGCATCTCGAGGCAGGTAACCACATCGTACTGACCGGCATGCTCGGGGTCCTGCGCCAGCTCTTCCACCGTAATCTGGCGGTAGTCCACTTTGACACCGCTCTCCAGGCCGTGCAGCCGGGCCACGGACAGCGGCGCTTCGCCCATGTCGATGCCGGTAACGTTGGCGCCACGGCGGGCCATGCCTTCGGACAGCAGGCCACCGCCGCAACCCACATCCAGCACCCGCTTGCCGGCCAGGGGCGCCCGCTCGTCAATGTAGTTCAGGCGCAACGGGTTGATGTCGTGCAGGGGGCGGAATTCGCTGGTCGGGTCCCACCAGCGGCTGGCCAGGGCTTCAAACTTGGCAATTTCGTTCTGGTCTACGTTGTGGTTACTCATGGTCGTTTCTGCCTGATTCATAATAAGGTCGTGGCCGGAATCCCGTCCGGGGTGGCCGTCGGGCTCAGTGTTGTCCGATGCGCTCAGACCAGGACCTGACCCTGAGCACGAGATCCGGCACGTCGATTCGCGTCAAACGGCCATCCTGTACTTGTGGTACGCCGTTGATCCAGCTGTGGCTTACCTGGCGGCCGTGGTTACTGTATACGAGGTGTGACGCCGGATCGTACACGGGCTGCAGGAAGGGATCGCTGAGATCCACAGCAATGAGGTCCGCCAGTTTGCCGGCGGCCAGGCTGCCGAGCTCGTGATCCCGCCCCAGCGCCCGGGCACCGTGTAGCGTCGCCATGGCAATGGCATGGTGCGCGGGCAGGGCGGCGGCGTCTCCGGCCACCACTTTGGCCACCATGGCGGCGGTGTTCATCTCGCCGAACAGATCCAGATCGTTGTTGCTGGCGGCGCCGTCAGTGCCGATGGCAACATTGACCCCGGCGTCGGTCAGCTTCTGGACCGGGCACAGGCCGCTGGCGAGTTTGAGATTGGATTCCGGGCAGTGAATGACATGGGCGCCGGTCTGCGTGAGCAGCTCGATATCGCTGTCATCAATCTGGGTCATGTGTACGCACTGGCTGAGGGTGTTCAACACGCCCAGTTCCGCCAATCGCCGGGTTGGCCGCTGACCGCTTTTCTCGACGGCTTCGTTCACCTCGAATGCAGTTTCATGCAGGTGGATCTGCAGGCGCGCGCCGGTTTCAGCAGAGAGGGCAGCCGCGCGACGCATCGGCTCATCGGATACGGTATAGGGCGCGTGGGGGCCGATGGCCGGCATGATGTAGCCATTGCCCTGCCACTGTTCGATAAACGCAGCCCCTTTACTCAGGTATTCGTCCGGGCCGGCACCCCAGGGTGTGGGGAAGTCCAACAGCGGAAAACAGATCTGCGCGCGCATGCCGGCATCGTGCGCCAGCTGGGCGGCAACCTCCGGAAAGAAATACATGTCTGAAAACGTGGTGGTGCCGGTTCGCAGCATCTCCGCCATGGCTAGCTGTGTTCCGTCAGCAATGAACGACTCACTGACATGGGCGCCTTCGGCGGGCCAGATGTGGTCGTTCAGCCAGGTCATCAACGGCAGGTCGTCGGCGAGGCCGCGGAACAATGACATGGCCGCGTGGCCGTGCATATTGATCAGTCCCGGCAGCACCACATGGGAGGTCAGATCAATGGTCTCGCGGGCGCGAAACCGGCTGTCGGCCTCGTGCTGGGGCACAATGGCGGCAATGCGATCGCCCTGGATGATGACTGCCTGGTGGTGCAATACGGTGTTTGCGGGTTCCACCGGGATAAGCCAGCGAGCGTTAATGCGAATGTCCGCCGCTGTGATGGTATCTGCCGTCATGTACCCTGCCTTTTGGGTGCTGTCTGTGTGGGGCGCCTGCCTGACAGGCAGTTCCCGAAGAATCTAGCCGGAAAGTATAACGAGCGGGTGCGTTGAGAACTACCATGCCGGCAGGGCGAGTCAGCCCGAGATTCAAATCCGGCAGGGTGGGCGGTTATACTGGCTGCCCGGAATTCTTCACAATGAGTCGATTGGAGCCTGTCCATGCCTGAGCCAACCCATTCCTCTGACCAGCGCGCCATCGGCACGGTGGCTATGCGCTGGCATGACAGCAGCCTTGAGTTGCTGGATCAGCGCCTGCTGCCTACGGAGGAACACTGGATTACTCTGGAAGGTGCTTCGGGCGTCGCCCAGTGTATTCGTGACATGGTGGTGCGGGGCGCACCGGCGATCGGTATCAGTGCCGCCTATGGCGTAGCCCTGGCCGCACGCCATGCCGGTGCAGGCGACTGGAAAGCGGAAGTCCGCCACGCCATCAGCGAACTGGCGGCCTCTCGTCCAACGGCGGTCAACCTGTTCTGGGCGCTGCAGATTATGGAAAAGGAATTTCACGGGTGCCAGACCCTGGACGAGGCGATCACACGTCTGGCGGCAAAAGCGGTGCAGATTCATCGGGAGGATCTGTCAGCCAATCTGGCGATGGCGGATTACGCCCTCGAGTTCATGGCCGCGGATACGCCATTTTCGGTGCTGACTCACTGCAACACCGGCGCACTGGCCACCGGGGGCTATGGCACCGCGCTGGGTGTGATTCGCCGCCTTCACGAGAAACAGCTGCTGAAACAGGTGTACGCCGATGAGACCAGGCCGTGGCTGCAGGGCAGCCGGCTGACGGCCTGGGAGCTGGCGCGGGATGGCATCCCGGTGACACTCAACGCCGATGGCGCGGCGGCCGCCATCCTGGCTCGCGGAGAGGTGAAGTGGATCGTCGTGGGCGCGGACCGCATCACCGCCAATGGCGATGTGGCCAACAAGATCGGTACCTACAGCCTGGCGGTGCTCGCCCGTTATCATCGCGTCGGGTTTATGGTGGTGGCGCCTTCCAGCACCGTGGATATGTCACTGGCGTCAGGTAAGGATATTCCCATCGAGGAGCGTGAGGGCACTGAAGTGCGACAGATCAAGGGGATTCCGATCGCCCCGGACAGTGTCGATGTGTTCAACCCGGTATTTGATGTCACCCCGGCGAGTCTGATTGACGCCATCGTGACCGAGAAAGGGGTGGTTCACAATCCGGACATCACCGGCATGCGGGTGTTATTCGGCTGAATCCTCGTATTTGGCTTTCAACTCTGCCGTCTGCTGTTCCTGCTCTTCGATAAAGTGCAGTGACATCTCGAAACTCTGGCGGGTGAACTCCAGCACCTTCTGGAAGCCCTCGTCCGACAGGTTGCGGGCGTCGTCATGGCGGCGGAATATATTGATGAACTCGCGCTCCCGTTCGAACTGCAGTGGCAGCCGGCCCACGCCCCAGTCATTGAGAATCTGCCAGACTTCCGGATTGTAGTTGCGTGTGGTGCGCAGGATGAACGGGATGGGGTCATTGCGGGCGATCAGTGCCGCCAGGCGCAGAATCAGCTCGAACGAGAGCGTGGCGGTGCCATTTTCTATGGCTTCCAGCACCGATTTGTCCCGCAGGTTGAGGGCTTCGCTCATCTCCGACAGCGTGAGCCCTGCCACCTCGCGAATGTCCTTCAGGGACTGGCCGGCGGACAGCATCATCCGCAGTTGGTCCTGGGAGTTGATCAGCGCCCGCCCGACCCGCAGCGAGGTGTCGGTTGAGCGAGCGGCAAATCGCAGTGCCGAGCCGGTCATACCGGCGAGCCGGTTGACCAGGGATTTCTGGTCGCGACCCTCGTCTTCCTGTTGCTCCAGGCCTTCCACCTCTTCCAGGGATTTCATGGCGTGCATGGCGTCCATGAGCATGCCCTGAAGCATCTGCGCTTTCTTGCGATCGTCGTCCTTTCTGGCCGTCATGGGCTACCCTGTCGGTCTGGCCTCAGCCTGCTGTCAGGCGCTCTCAGCGTGCCTGAGCGGCGAGTTGCTTGGGATTGAGGATGGACGCCATGCGGCGGTCCAGCTCCAGCATATCGGCCATGATGTGGCCCCCCTCACGGATGATGAAGTCGAGTTCCTCATCGGTGTTGTCCAGATCCGCGGCCTGAATGTCCTGCCAGTCGTCCAGTTCTTCCAGGGTCTCGAACGGCTCTTCGCCACGCAGCTCGCGACGGGCATTGGCAATGGTCAGTCGGGTGCGCTCGATCTGGGACTGCTGCGCCTTGCGCTCGTCATGGTTCAGGCTGACCGATTCCGTGGCCCGCTGCTCCTTGAGGAAATCGATTTCCTGCTGCAGCAGACGGAACTCCCGGGCTTTCGTCGAAGCGCTCATCATGGCGCTGGCGCAGCTCATCAATGATGCCGCTGAAGTCGAAGTAGCGCGCATGGGGCACGGCCTCGATCTGGTCCCAGGGCAGGGCGTGATCGAGAGCGTCTTCACCGATGCGGGATTTATCAACCCGGGACGGAATCTCGATATCGGGAATCACCCCCTTGTGCTGGGTGGAGCCTCCGGATACCCGGTAGAACTTGGATTGGGTGATTTTCAGCTGGCCGTGATTGAGCGGGCGTACTGCCTGCACGGTGCCCTTGCCGAAGGTTTGCGAACCAACCACCAGCCCGCGGCCGTAATCCTGGATGGCGCCGGCAAAAAATTTCTGACGCGGATGCGCTCATGCGGTTCACCAGTACCACCAGCGGACCATCGTAGGCGACGGCCGGATCTTCATCCGTAAGCACCTGCACGTCGTTGTTGGAATTGCGGATCTGTACGGTGGGGCCCTGGTCGATGAACAGGCCCACCAGGTCGTTGGCTTCGTGCAGCGCACCGCCGCCGTTGTTGCGGAGGTCCATGACCACACCGTCAACGCCGTCTTCTTTCAGCTCGTCAATGAGGTTGCGGACATCCCGGGTGGTGCTCTTGTAATTGGCATCACCGGCCTGCATGGCCTGGAAATCGGCGTAGAAGGTGGGAATGTTGATGACCCCGATGCGATAGCTCTGCCCGTCCCGATCCAGGTTGATGACGTCCTTGCTGGCACTCTGTTCTTCCAGCTTGACCTTGTCGCGCTTGATCGCGATGGACTTGGTGACGGTTTCATCGGTGGCATTGGCCGGAATCACTTCCAGCGTGACCGTGGACTCGCGGGGGGCCACGGATCAGGTCCACCACTTCATCGAGACGCCAGCCGATAACGTTGACCGGTTTTTCCTCGTCATCCTGAGTAACCGAGACAATGCGGTCCGCCGGTTGCAGTTGCCCCTGCTTGGACGCCGGGCCGCCCGGAACCAGACGAACCACCTTGGTATATTCGTTGTCTGCCTGCAGGACAGCGCCGATGCCCTCAAGGGACAGGCTCATGTTGATGTTGAAGTTTTCCGAGGTGCGCGGCGAAAAGTAGGAGGTGTGGGGGTCCCACATGCCGGCAAAGGCATTCATGTAGGCCTGGAAGGCATCCTCACTGCGGGCCTGGTAGGCGCGTTTCAGCTGGCCCTCGTAACGCTGACGCAGGCTGTCTTCAATGGCGTCGTCGTCGGTGTCGTTCAGCCGCTGCGCCAGCACCGCGTTCTTTACCCGCTTGACCCAGAGCTCATCCAGCGCTGCGCGGTCGGGGCTCCCAGTCGCCCTCGGAGCGGTCGAGCCGGATGGTGTCGTTGGTGTCGAACTCGAGCTTGTCGATGCCGTTGTCGATGATGTTCAGCGCGAAATTCAGGCGTTCAATAATGCGTTGCTGCACCAGGTTGTATATATCAAAGCCGGGCTGCAGCTGGCCGGTTTTCAGGGCGGAGCCGAGGCCCAGACGAATGGCCGAGAACTTTTGCAGGTCTTCCTGGGTCAGGTAGATGCGTTGCCCGTCAAGGTAGTCGAGGTAGGCGTCAAACACGTCACCGGACAGGGAATCGTTAATGCCGAGATCACGGAAATGGGTGAACTGGAGCTGCCGGGCAATAAGAATGTTGGCGCGGGCCTGATCGACCGTTGGCGTGACCGGCTGGTACTCCGCGTCCCTGTCGACATTCGCGACGGACGAGAAGGGCAAGGCCAGCAGAAGGCTGAGGGCAAGGCCTTTTCCCAGGGCCCGGTGGGGCGTGTGTCTGGTGATCAAACGTTCCGCGATGCTCATAAACAGTCTACCTGACGGTATGTGGCGATAACGATGCGCCGGGCGGGATAGCTGCACAGTATTCACTGCTTGTGACAGATACGCCAGGCCGGAATCGCCGGATTGGATCTTGGATTTATTGTAGGCAAGGGCCCCAGTGGTTGCCATAGGCGGGGCGTATCGGTTCGTGACAATCTGTCCATGATGTGGTCAGGTTCGTAACCGGCAAACACCAAAAAACCCCGCAGGGCACAGGGCCTTGCGGGGTTCGATACGCGCCGGATTCGAAAGGTTACTCGAACAGGGTGTTATTCTCGGCCTTCTCGATCAGCAGGGCGGGCGGGGCAAATCGCTCGCCGTAGGTGTCCGCCAGCACTTTCGCGCGCTCCGCAAACGCCCGCACGCCGTACTGGTTGATGAATTGGATGGCGCCGCCGGTCCAGGGCGCGTAGCCGATCCCGAAAATGCTGCCGATGTTGGCATCCTCCACGGTTTTCAGCACACCTTCCTCTAGGCAGCGAACCGTTTCGATGGCCTGAATGAACAGAATGCGATCTTTCAGATCCTGGAGCGCCACGTCACGGGCCTTGGCGGCGTCCACGAACAGGTTGTCCAGTTCCGGCCACAGGTGCTTCTTGCCATTGGCCGGGTACTCGTAGAACCCGGCACCGGCGGCTTTGCCCTTACGGTTGTGCTGGTCGACCATCTGGTCAATGACAGCTTCAGCCGGGTGTGGCTGCCAGGTACCGCCGGCGGCCTCTGTGTCTTTCTTGCTCTGGGCGCGGATATGCTGCATCAGGGTCAGGCTGACTTCGTCTGAAATGGCCAGCGGGCCGACCGGCATGCCGGCCAGAACACCGGCATTCTCGATGCTGGAGGGGTGAATGCCCTCGGCCAGCATGGAGATGCCTTCGTTGACGAACGTGCCGAACACCCGCGACGTGAAGAAACCACGGCTGTCATTGACCACGATCGGAATCTTGCCGATCTGCTGGACATAGTCGAACGCGCGCGCCAGAGTATCTTCGGAGGTTTTGGCGCCCACGATGATCTCCACCAGCTGCATCTTGTCCACCGGGGAGAAGAAGTGCAGGCCAATGAAGTTGTCCGGCTTTGCGGAGGCTTCGGCCAGCTGGGTGATGGGAATAGTGGAGGTGTTGGAGGCAAAGATGCCGTTGCTGACCAGCTGTGGCTCCGCTTCCTGGGTGACTTTGGCTTTGAGAGAGCTGTCCTCGAACACCGCCTCGATCACCATGTCACAGCCTTCCAGATCATCCGCCGACGCCGTCGCCTTGATGCGACCGAGCACCTCGGCTTTCTGCTCCTCGGTCATGCGGCCCCGGCTGACTTTTTTCGCCAGCAGCTTTTCGGAGTAGCTTTTGCCTTTCTCGGCGTTTTCAACGGAGACGTCTTTCAGCACGACCTCAACACCGCGAGTGGCTGTGGAGTAGGCGATGCCGGCGCCCATCATGCCCGCGCCCAGCACACCGACCTTCTTGAAGGTTTCTTTGGCAACGCCCTCCGGGCGGCTGCCGCCGGCATTGATGGCATTAAGCTGGAACCAGAAGGTGCCGGTCATGTTTTTCGCCACCTGACCAATCACCAGCTCGGCAAAATAGCGGGTCTCAATCAGGCTGCCGTTGTCGAAGTCCACCTGGGCGCCTTCCACGGCGGCCGAAAGGATACGCTCGGGTGCCGGGTAGCAGCCTTTGGTTTTCTGCTTGAGCATGGCCGGAGCAATGGCCAGTTTCTGTGCCATCGCCGGGTGGTGGGGTGCCCCGCCGGGCAGTTTGAAGCCTTTCTGATCCCAGGGCTGCTGGCACTTGGGATTGGCGTCAATAAAGGCCCGCGCTTTCTGCATCATGTCGTCGGCGGAAGTGGCCAGTTCGCTGACAATACCCGCTTTCAGAGCTGCTTTCGGGTTGACCTTCTTGCCTTCCATCAGGAAGGGAAAGGCTGCTTCCAGACCGATCATCCGCGGCAGGCGCTGGGTGCCACCACCACCGGGCAGCAGCCCGAGGGTGACTTCCGGCAAACCCAGTTGAATGCTGTCATTATCCAGCACCACGCGATGGTGGCAGGCCAGTGCAATCTCCAGGCCACCGCCCAGCGCGGTGCCGTTAATGGCAGCCACGACCGGTTTGCCGCAGGTCTCCAGGGCGCGCATTTCGGCTTTCAGGCCGTTGACCATGTCTTCAAAGGCCTGGGCGTCGTCACGGGTGACTTTGTGCAGTTCTTTCAGATCACCGCCGGCAAAGAAGGTTTTCTTGGCGGAGGTGATGATAATGCCTTTGATGTTGTCGAGATCCTGTTTGACCCTGGCAACGGTGTCGGTCAGGCCTGCACGGAAATCCGCGTTCATGGTGTTGGCGGACTGGCCCGGCATATCAATGGTGAGGGTCAGAATCTGGTCTGATCCCAGGTCGTAATGGATGGCGCTCATAATTCGGTTCTCCTGTCAGAAAAAGTGTCGGGCTCAGACGCGTTCGATGATGGTGGCAATGCCCATGCCGCCGCCCACACACAGGGTGGCGAGGCCGAACCGCAGATCACGGCGTTCCAGCTCATCCAGCAGGGTGCCGAGAATCATCGCGCCGGTGGCGCCCAGCGGGTGACCCATGGCAATGGCGCCGCCGTTGACGTTCACTTTTTCATCCGGAACAGACAGTTCTTTCTGGAAGCGCATAACCACCGAGGCAAACGCTTCGTTCACTTCAAACAGGTCGATCTGATCAACCGTCATGCCGGCTTTTTCCAGTGCCTTGCGGGTGGCCGGAGCCGGGCCGGTGAGCATGATGGTGGGGTCGGTGCTGGTGACCGCAGTGTCGACAATGCGTGCCCGCGGCCTGAGGCCCAGCGCTTTACCCTTGGCTTCGCTGCCGATCAGCATGGCGGTGGCGCCATCCACGATGCCGGACGAGTTGCCGGCGTGGTGCACGTGGTTGATCTTCTCCACGTAGTGGTACTTCTCCCGCGCGACGCCGTCGAAGCCCATTTCGCCCATCATCTGGAAGGACGGCTTCAGGCTGGCGAGGGATTCTACCGTGGTGCTGCCACGGATTTGTTCGTCCTGGTCAAGAATCACCACACCATTCTGGTCCGTCACCGGGACGATAGATTTGGCGAAGTAACCGTTGGCCCAGGCGTTGGCTGCCTTCTGCTGGGACTTCACCGCAAAGCCGTCCACGTCCTCGCGGCTGAAACCTTCCAGGGTGGCAATCAGGTCAGCGCCGATGCCCTGGGGCATGAAGCCGGTGTGCAGGTTGGTGGCAGGGTCGGTAGCCCAGGCACCGCCATCGGAGCCCATGGGCACCCGTGACATGGCTTCGACGCCGCCGGCAACCACCATGTCTTCCCAGCCTGAGCGGACCTTCATAGCGGCCAGGTTGACGGCTTCCAGCCCGGAAGCGCAGAAGCGGTTCAGGGTTACGCCAGCGACTTTTTCGTCCCAGTCGGCCGCCAGTGCTGCAGTTTTTGCAATATCGGCACCCTGATCACCAACCGCCGTCACACAGCCCATGACGATGTCATCGACGTGTGCGGTATCGAGACTGTTTCTCTCCTGCAGTGCGTTGAGAACGGTGGTCAGCAGTGAAATGGGTTTCACGCTGTGAAGTGAGCCGTCTTTTTTGCCGCGACCCCGCGGGGTACGTACTGCATCGAAGATATACGCTTCGGTGGTCATTGCTGTTCCTCTGATGATTATTGTGTCGGGATGCTCTGCCGATGATGCAACCATAGCGGGTTGGGGGCGTTCTGCGTAATGACGCCGGCTGCCAATCGAATTGGCAAAACTGCTCATGCGTGGGCGGGCAGCCATGACAAGGCGGCGCGGGGGATCTATTGTTTAAAGAGACGAACATTGCGGCAGGAGGCTAAAGATGTCCCTCAGAGATGCGATCGATAACTTTTATGAACGATTGGTGGTGGACGCCATCGATGCCACCCGAGAGCAATCAGACAACGCCGACTTCCTGACCGACGTGATGTGCGTGGCCCTGAACCACCTGCCAACCCGATACTACCGGCACTCCATCGACATGATGTTCTACCTGGGTGATGACGAACTGAAGGCCATGAAAGAAAACTCCCTGATCGCCGTTAGGGACGCCAGGGAGTTTGTGAAGAGCCATCAGCGGGGGTGAGAGCCATCAGCGTGGTTATGAGCCATCAGCGGGGGTGAGGCCGCTCACCCCAGCATCGTCTCCAGCGACCGGTTAAGACGCTCAGCCAACGAATCATTGACCGCATCCGCCGGCAGGCGCAGGCACCAGTGGGCAACCAGAGCCTCCAGCTGCCGGCCGATGTCCGGCGTGTCACCGTTGCTGTTGCCCATGCCATCCGCCAGGCGCTGAACCTGAATCTGCATTCGGCGCCCCTGATCCGACTCCGGTGACGCGGTTCCGGTGAGGATTTCGGCTCGAATCACCAGTTCATCGGCCGCCATGACATCGCCGTCGCTCGCCAGTTGCGCCCAGGTTTCGGGCAGCGCTCCCTGATCCAGCGCTCCAGACACCCGGCCACTGACCAGGCTCTGCCAGGTCTGCACCCGGCTGCGGATTCTCAGGTTGTCCAGCAGCTGAGTCAGCCGGCGTTTCTCCTGATTCAGCCGCTCCCGAACTGCCGGTGATACCGGTTCCGCCGCGACTGCCCGCACTCCGGAGAGAGCATGCTCAACGGCTTCCGGGTCTGTGGCCTGTTGGATGGCCTCGCATTCGGTCAGCACCGGAGCGGCGTTGGTATCTGCATCCAAGGACGCTTGTTGCTGCTCGGACTTCTGTGCGTCGCGACGGGCGAAAATCTCGTCACAGGCCTGGCGCAGGGACTGCCACAGTTTGCGATCTTCGCGGTGGCGGGTTATGCCGATCTGTTTCCACTCGGTTTGCAGGGCCTTGGCCTGGTCCATGGCCTCGCTCAAGGGCTCGTGGGTGATCAGCGCGTGGGCGCGGTCAACGATATCGTGCTTGAGCGCTTCATTTTTCCGGCGCTCCGCTTCAAGGGGCTCCTCGAGCTGTTTCAACAGTTCGTCAAAACGCTTCTGGACCGGACGGTTGTCACGGAACTCGATCGGCCAGGCCGCTTTCCATTCCTGGCGCGCGGTCTGATGAATGCGTTCGGCGGATTTCCAGTCGATCCGGGACCAGTCTGCATTGTCGACAAAGGTGGCCAACTGGTCGCAGATTGCCTTGCGGGTTTCCAGATTGGCCTGCTTGAGGCCTGACTTGGCCGCAAAGTAGGCTTTGCAGGGCTCGTACGCCGTATCTGACGCGGCCTTGAAGCGGGTCCACAGGGTTCGGTCCGAGGACCCGCCCAGTTCCCGCCATTCATTCTGGAGTTCGCGGATGCGCTCGGATTTGGCTTCCGGCTCCATGGGCTGGGTGGCCAGGTATTCCATCTGCTCACACAGGGCAATCTGTTTGGGTTCGGTTGCAAACCCCTGCCAGTCAGTGAGCTCCCGCAACTGCCCGCCCAGCAGCTGTATGCGCGCCTGAAACGGTTTGCTGTGGCGGTGATCCAGCGCTTTCAGCTGCTGCTGGGCCTGCTTGAACAGCTGCCTGGATTCTTTGAGCTGTTTGGCGTCCAGCGCCTCATCCAGCTGGACCAGCGTGCTCTTGAGGGCGTCCGCCTGCTGCTTCTGTTCGGTGTCGTCCCGCTTCGACGGCGTTGCCGCCGGGGTTTCGCCGGCTTTGCGGGTGAGTGCGTCGAGCTGCACCGGGCGGGCAAAATCCATGGGCCAGTCGATGGCTTTGATCAGTTCCCGTGCCCGGGCCTGCGCATCGCCACTGTCGTCGCTCGCCTCAGCGCTGTCGAATGTCGCCAGTTGCTCGGTATTGCCCGAGCCGGCGCAGCGCCGCGATGTACTTCAGTGGCTGCATCAGGCTCTCGTAGTGCTTCAGTTGCTGCTTGTCCACGGTGGTATCACGGGTCGCCTCAAGCCACCGGTTTTCCTGGGTTTTCTGCAGAGCATCGAGGGAGGAAATCGCCGGCGCCTGGTCCGGGCTTTGCTGGCGGAGTTCATCGAGTGTGGTCTGCAGCAGTGCGAGGGTTTCAGCCCGCTGCTGTTGCTGCTCTTCCTGCCGCTGCTGGTCTTTCGCTTCTGCTTTCAGAGCGTTTACCCGTTCACGGCACTGATGAACCGCTTCCAGGAAGGCGCTGGTCTGCTCCGCCGACGCCTGTTTTTCCACCTCGGCCCATTGTTTGAGCAGGGTGTCCAGACGGGCTTCATAGAGCTTCATGTCTTCGCTGCGGGCCTGTTCTGTGGCGCTGGTCACCAGGGCCTGAATGCGGTCACGGATTTTCTGCGCCCGATCTTCCTCGTCCCGCCGCTGTTGCAGAGCCTGCCGAACAATCTGGTAAACCCCTTTATCACGGCCCTTGGCCTCTTTCTGGACTCGCTGTAAACCGGCCTTATCCGTCAGCCGGCCAGCGGCTTCGGCACGGATGTCGGCGGTTAATCCCTCGATGGCCAGTTGTTCGAGCTGGGTGTCGGTGGGGGCATTGGCCAGCTGCTGTTGTTGCGTTGCACGCAGTTCGTCCCGTGGATCCACCGCAGGCGCTTCAACCGGCTTCACCGGGGCCGGTTTGGCGCTGCCGCGGGTTGCGCCGGACTTGCCTGCGGATTTGCTTTTGCCGAACAGTTTCTGGATGAATGCAGCCATGAGGGTATCCTTGGGATTGAAACCAGTTCCCGGTGTGGGCACAGTGTGCCGCACCGACCATCGGCGTCCCGCGTCACGGGGCCGGAGAAGTCAACGCACTGCCACCAACAGAGGGGGCAGTCGCATTGCGGGAGCTAGTCTAGCGTTTTGTTCGCGTTTGCGGGAAGGGTCAGAATGGCAAAACAGGAAAAACCGGACGATCAGGAATACAAGGCGCGCTCGGTGGCGTTGAGATTGCTGGCGCGGCGTGAGCACAGCCGGCGCTCGAACTGAGCCTGAAACTGCGCCAACGTCAGATTGAACGAGCGGTTATTGACCGGGTGCTCGACGACTACGAAGCGGAAGGGTGGCTCAATGATGATCGCTTCGCCGACGTGTATGCCCGGCAGCGAATGGATCTCGGATACGGCCCCCTGAGAATTCTGTCCGAACTGCAGCAGCGCGGCGTTCACACAGTGCCCGAGTGCGTGGATCAGATGACGGACGAGGACTGGACGGAACAGGCGACTCGCTTGCGTGCGATGCAAGCGCTTCGGTGGACACAGCCTGCGCGACGACTGGAATGAAAAAGTCCGCCAGGCCCGGTTTCTGAGCCGACGCGGATTCAGCGCCGCACAGGTTGAGCGGGCGCTGGACTACACCGAGGACTCCGGGCTTTGACCGCCGGTGCGATGCATCCGGCGCTGTCGGCTCACAGGGTTGGCGGAATCATGCCGAGCTCGCTGGGCAGCATTGCGCGCATGTCACCCTCACCGCCGGATTCGGCTGGGGGCTCGACAACGGGGGCACCCTCCAGTTCAACGAACCAGGGTTCTTCGGGGGCTTCGCGCTCCTCGGCCGGCTCAAGCATCCAGGCGAGTACGTCGTAATAACGGCGGATATTCTGAACGTAGATCACTGGTTCGTGACCCCGGGCATAGCCGTACCGGGTTTTTGAATACCACTCTTTCTGTGCCAGCAGCGGCAGGAATTCCTTCACGTCCATCCAGCGATCCGGATCCTTGCCTGCGCCCTCGGTCAGCCGGCGCGCGTCCTCAAGGTGGCCAAAGCCGACGTTGTAGGAGGCGAGGGCAAACCATGTGCGATCAGGTTCCGGAATGCGATCCGGAATCTGGCGGTGCACCAGGGTGAAGTACTTTGCACCGCCCTGAATGCTCTCTTCCGGGTCCAGCCGGTTACTGACACCGATCTGACCGGCCGTGTTTTGGGTCAGCATCATCAGCCCGCGAACGCCTGTGGGCGACACGGCGTTGGGGCGCCAATGGGATTCCTGGTAGCCGATGGCGGCCAGCAGCCGCCAATCGAGTCCGTACTCTGACGCATAGTTGCGGAACAGCCCCTCATACTTCGGCAGCCGGTTATTGACGTGATGGACGAAGGTGCGGGCGCCGACGTAATTTGAGCCGGTCCAGGTGCCCGTAGAATCGCTCCGACAGCTGGGCCAGAGTGCCGTTGGTATTCAGTTCGTCAAGGAATGCCCGCGCCGCATCCGATAGGGTGGTGTCCTGATCAGCGGGGAACAGCCACGCCAGCTCTTCAGGTTCACCGAGCGAAAACGCCTCTTTCACCATGGGAAAATAAACGTGGTTGAGATCGAGTTCATTGGACGACACAACCGCAATCGGGAATTCACCGGATTCGACGCGTGCCAGCACTCCGGCCGCGTCCAGTGCGGGGTGCACCTGCCACTGGAGATCCGGATGATCCGCGCGCAGCTGCTTGAGCCGGTGTTCGTGGTTGCTGTCTGAGACCAGGTGCAGGGTGGCTCCGGTCAGGTCGGCAGGCGCTTGCGGGCGGTCCACCTCCCGATGATAGATCACCACGGATTCGGCCAGTATCCCGGTCGGGACGGTGTGATAGCGGTCGGTGAGCTCTTTGCGGCTGGACAGCCCGGCGAGCCCGATATGGGCAAAGTTGCGGTCAAGAACAGACAGGATATCGGTGTTGTTTTCTTCCACCCTGATCCGAAGCTCTACGCCCAAGTGGTCGGCGAACCGCTTCGCCAGTTCGTAGTCATAGCCGGTGGTGCCGTCACGGCCTTCGAAATAAATAGAGGGAGCCGTGCGGGTGATGATGTGAAGAACGCCTTCCGAGCGAACTTCCTGCAAGGTGGTTGGCCGGGAGCAACCGCTGGACAGAACAACAAGCGCGATAGGCAACAACCAGCGCCCGAATTGGCTGGCAGAATACAGTCTTGGCTTTGACAAATCCCTGGTCTCCCCTTGGAACTGCTGCAGGACACTGAGTTTACGATGTCATGGCGGGGTTCCGATCAGTGCCGGATCCGATCACATCCGAGTTCAAACCTGTTGGTGGCGTCCGATGCCACGTTTCAATCATCTCCGTTCGGGGCGCGCTGGTCAATCAATGTGGTCAATTTATATGCAAAAGAATGTCAATTGTACATGGCCGTAATTACGCTCCCGACGCTGTATCCCTGCCACGCTTTCAAGTATCATGGCGGCCTTTCAGATGGCCGGGTACCTGATGCGAATGTCCACAGGCGCCCTGACTCCCCCGTTTCGCGCGATACAGGTTTCGATCATGCTTGAACTTCGCGGCGCGCCAGCGCTCTCGCCCTTCCGCTCCAGCAAATTGCACAGCCGCCTCCGGGACATCGTGCCCGAAGTGGAGCATGTGTACGCTGAGTTCATGCACTTCACCGATCTGGAATTTGAGCTGTCGGAATCCGAGCAGGCCATCCTCGATCGTCTGCTCACCTACGGCCCCAGCGTGCAGGTGGAAGAGCCGGAAGGTGTGCTGTTTCTGGTGGTGCCGCGCCCGGGAACCTTATCCCCCTGGTCCAGCAAAGCGACTGACATTGCCCGCAACTGTGGCCTGCGGCAGATCCGTCGCATCGAGCGGGGCATCGCCTATTACGTTCGCGCCAATCGCAAACTGAACCTGGAGCAGCGGGAGAAAATTGCCGCACTGCTGCACGATCGCATGACCCAGAAAGTCTTTCACGAGATGGGCGGCGCGGAGCTTCTGTTCAGTCACGACGAGCCCCGTGTGGTTCAGCGGGTGCCTGTGCTGGCGGGCGGCCGTGATGCACTGGTGGAAGCCAACCGCAAGCTGGGGTTGGCGCTGGCGGATGATGAAATCGACTACCTGGCCAAATCGTTCACCGATCTGGAGCGCGACCCCACAGACGTAGAGCTGATGATGTTCGCTCAGGCCAACTCCGAGCATTGTCGCCACAAGATCTTCAACGCCTCCTGGGACATTGACGGTGAGGGTCAGGAGAAGTCTCTGTTTGCGATGATTCGCAACACCTATGAAATGAACAGCGAAGGTGTGCTGTCTGCCTACAAGGACAATGCTTCGGTCATCCGTGGCAGCCGTGGTGGCCGTTTCTATCCGAATCCCGAGACCGGGGTTTATGGCTACAACGAAGAAGACATTCATATCCTGATGAAGGTGGAAACCCATAACCACCCGACCGCGATTGCGCCGGCAGCCGGCGCCGCAACCGGGTCCGGTGGCGAGATCCGTGACGAAGGCGCGACCGGTCGTGGTTCCAAGCCGAAAGCCGGCCTCACCGGGTTCACCGTTTCCAACCTGAATCTGCCGGGTGACCCGCAGCCCTGGGAAATCGGCTACGGCAAGCCGGAACGCATTGCTTCCGCACTGGACATCATGATCGAGGGGCCGATTGGTGGCGCTGCGTTCAACAACGAATTCGGCCGTCCGAATCTTGCAGGCTATTTCCGCACTTTCGAAGAAAAAGTGCCGGGCGCAGCTGGCGAAGAAGTCCGCGGTTATCACAAGCCCATCATGATTGCCGGCGGCCTAGGCAACATTCGCGCCGAGCACGTGGAGAAAGGCCAGATCCCGGTGGGTGCCAAGCTGATTGTTCTTGGCGGACCGTCCATGCTGATCGGACTGGGCGGCGGTGCCGCTTCCTCCATGGACTCCGGCACCAGCCACGAGAATCTGGACTTTGCGTCCGTGCAGCGTGACAACCCGGAAATGGAGCGCCGTTGCCAGGAGGTGATTGACCGCTGCTGGCAGATGGGCGACGCCAACCCGATAGCGTTTATCCACGATGTGGGCGCGGGTGGACTGTCCAACGCCATGCCGGAGCTGGTCAAAGACGGTGGTCGTGGCGGCAAATTCGAGCTGCGGGACATCCCCAGCGATGAGCCGGGCATGTCGCCCCTGGAGATCTGGTGTAACGAATCCCAGGAACGCTACGTCATGGCGGTGGCGCCGGAAAATCTCGAGCTGTTTGACGCACTTTGCCGCCGTGAGCGGTGCCCGTACGCGGTCATCGGCGAGGCCACCGAGTCCCATCATCTGGAACTGGGTGACTCCTATTTCGACGACAAGCCGGTCGACCTTCCGATGGACGTCCTTTTTGGCAAGCCGCCGCGTATGCATCGCAGTGTGTCCCGGTCGTCTTTTACCAAGCCGATTTTTGACTCCACCAAGGTCGACCTGAATGAGGCGATCCGGCGAATTCTGCGATTGCCTTCCGTCGGTTCCAAGAGTTTTCTGATTACTATCGGTGACCGCACCATCACCGGTCTGGTCGCCCGTGACCAGATGGTGGGTCCCTGGCAGGTTCCGGTTGCGGATGTCGCAGTTACCGCCAGTTCCTACGATGTTCGCGCGGGTGAAGCCATGGCTATGGGTGAGCGCACCCCGGTTGCGGTGATTGACGCGCCGGCCTCCGGTCGCATGGCGGTTGGTGAGGTGATTACCAACCTGGCGGCAGCGTCCATTTCGAAGTTGTCGGATATCCGCTTGTCGGCCAACTGGATGGCGGCGGCGGGTCATCCTGGTGAAGACGAGAATCTGTACGAGACTGTGCGTGCGGTGGGTATGGAGCTGTGCCCGGAGCTGGGCATCACCATCCCGGTGGGCAAAGATTCCATGTCCATGAAGACCGTCTGGGAAGAGGAGAGTGGCGAGCAGAAAAGCGTGACGTCACCCCTGTCCCTGATCATCAGCGGTTTTGCTCCGGTGACCGATGTGAGCCGCACATTGACGCCTCAGTTGATGACCGACGCCGGCGAAACGGACCTGATTCTGATCGACCTGGCGGCCGGCCAGAACCGTCTCGGTGGCTCCGCCCTGGCGCAGGTCTACCGTCATGTAGGTGCGGTCGCGCCCGATCTGGACGACCCGGAAGACATCAAGGCGTTCTTTGCGGTGGTACAGGGCCTGAACGGTGACGGCAAGCTGCTGGCGTATCACGACCGCTCTGACGGCGGGCTTTTCGTAACGCTCGCTGAAATGAGTTTTGCCGGTCATACCGGGATTGACGTCAAACTGGATGGCCTCGCAGAGGACCCCTCGCAGTTTGCCCGCGAGCTGTTCAACGAAGAGCTTGGTGCGGTGATTCAGGTGCGGCGTGACGATACCGATTTCGTGCTGCAGCAGTTTTCGGCCGCCGGTCTGGGAGACCATACCTCGGTTGTCGGTTCGCTGCGGGATGACGACCGGATTCGTCTGAGTTTTGGCGGTTCCGCTGTGGTGGATGAACCCCGCGCTGAGCTTCAGCGCCTGTGGGCGGAGACCAGCTACCGGATTCAGGGGCTGCGCGATAACGCGGAGTGCGCCCAGGAAGAGTTCGATAATCTGCTGGATGTGGCGGATCCCGGCTTGAGTGTGGATCTCAGTTACGACATCAATGAAGACGTGGCGGCGCCGTTTATCAACGCCGGGGCCCGCCCGAAAGTGGCGGTGCTGCGGGAACAGGGTGTGAACGGTCAGGTTGAGATGGCGGCCGCCTTTGATCGGGCCGGCTTCGAATCCGTTGACGTGCACATGAGTGATCTGCTCTCCGGCCGCGTCTCCCTGGAGGGTTTCAGCAGCCTGGTGGCCTGTGGCGGCTTTTCCTACGGTGACGTTCTGGGTGCAGGTGAGGGATGGGCGAAATCGATCCTGTTCAGCGACCGTGTCCGAGATCAGTTCGCTGCTTTCTTTAACCGGCAGGATACCCTGGCCCTGGGTGTCTGCAACGGCTGCCAGATGCTGTCGAACCTCCATGAGCTGATCCCGGGCAGTGAGGGTTGGCCGCGCTTTGTGCGTAACCAGTCCGAGCAGTTCGAAGCCCGCCTGGTGATGGCAGAGGTTCTTCCGTCACCCTCGGCCTTTATGGAGGGGATGGCCGGCTCGAGGATGCCGATTGCGGTAGCGCACGGCGAGGGTCGGATCGAGTTTGCGGGCAGCAACTCAGCCGCGGCTCTGGAAGAGCATGAGCTGGTGGCGTTGCGCTACGTGGACAATCGTGGCCAGGCAACGGTACGTTATCCCTACAACCCCAATGGATCGGAAAACGGGATTACCGGTGTGACTACACGGGACGGTCGTGTCACGATCATGATGCCGCATCCTGAGCGGGTATTCCGCGCCGTTCAGCATTCCTGGCATCCGTCTGAGTGGCAGGAAGATGGCCCATGGATGAGAATGTTCCGGAACGCCCGTCGCTGGTTTGGCTGATACGCCGGTCCGGCTGACAGAGCCGGCCAGAGGGGTTGCGAATGCGCGATGCCCTCTGGCCGGTTTTTTTGTGGCTGCGAGCCTCAAAATTGTGCACATTTCAAGGGAAATATTTCTCTGAAATCGCTTTTTTGCCCTTGACTCGTTACTTTTATGCACACTCTTGGTGCCACGCTGTGCGATCAGTGAACAAAAGGTTGATTGTTGCTTCAGATTTTGTAGGACAGTTGTAAGGTGTTGAAAATGATCGATTTAATTCATTCGGTGAATTTGTCGCCAATTTAACGAAAGTGCAGCAATAGCAGGGGGTGAGGGCGTGTTCCCAAAAACTTTCCCCAGAGTTATCCACAGAATCTGTGGGTAAGTAGCTAAGCCCTTAATCTGTACAAAAAATGCTCGGCCGGAAAGGTGACGGAGCGTTCAAATGGAGCGAGTGTGATGTACAAAATCTGTTACTTCGTCCCAGAGTCTCACCTGGAGGAAACCAAGTCGGCACTGTTCGGGGCAGGGGCCGGTCGCATCGGTGATTACGATTGCTGTGCCTGGCAAAGTCTTGGGCAAGGGCAGTTCCGTCCACTGGCGGGCAGCCAGCCATTTATCGGCCAGCAGGGTCAGGTGGAGAAGGTGAGCGAGTACAAGGTCGAGCTGGTGTGTGACGACGGCGTGATCAGGCAGGCGATCGAAGCGTTCAAAAAGGCTCATCCCTATGAAGAGCCTGCGTATGAAGTCTATCGCCTTGAAGTGCTCTAGGCCGGTTTATTTACGCGCAGCCATGGAATAGCGAATGTCCGTCACGTGAACCTTAAACGCCTCGCTTTTCAGGTCTTCGAGGAACAATTCAAGGGTCTTGCGCACTGTCGGGAAAGACAGTTCGTCCCAGGGGATGTTATCCAGATCAAACAGGCGGGTTTCCAGGGATTCCTCGCCGGCACCAAACTGGCCGTCGATCAGCGTTGCCCGGTAGAACATGTGCACCTGATTGATATGAGGTACGTCGATAATGCTGTACAGGCCGTCGATGTTGACCTCCGCCAGGGCCTCCTCGCGGGTTTCGCGGGCGGCTGCCTCAATTGTGGTTTCGGCATTCTCCATAAAGCCTGCCGGCAGGGTCCAGTAGCCGTACCTCGGCTCGATGGCCCGGCGGCAAAGCAGGATCTGGTTGTTCCAGACCGGAACGGTGCCCGCAACAATGCGAGGGTTCTGGTAATGTATGGTGTCGCAACTGAGGCACACATAACGGTGCCGATTGTCACCCTGCGGGATTCGCTGCTCTACCGGGTGGCCGCATGTGCTGCAGTATTTCATGGCTTTCACCGTATACTTGTAAAATGTGTGGTAGCAAGTTTAACGATCTGCGCTGCCGCTGTCTCACTCAAACGACGGTCGTAGTTGGAGCAGGGCTTTGCACAACCTTCTGAAAGAACGACTCTCGGGTTATGCGCCCCGACAACTGGCGCTGGATTATCCGGAAGCCGGGATTCTCGTGCCGGTGACGGATGACCACCACAATCCGGAAATGGTGTTTACCCTGAGGTCGTCGAACCTGAATACCCATCGCGGTCAGGTTGCGTTCCCGGGTGGCAAGCGGGACCTGACCGATGCCTCGCTGGCGGCGACAGCGTTGCGTGAAACTCACGAGGAAATCGGGTTGCCGCCTGAGCAGGTGCAGATCGTCGCGCCCCTGAGTCAGGTGATGTCCCGTTACGGGATACTGGTAACACCTTACGTTGGGGTGATACCCCACGATCACCCATTGCAGGCGAACCCCTTCGAAATCGAGAGTATTTTCAAAGTACCTCTGGAATTCTTCCTGGAGGACCGGCGTGAGCGCACCGACGCCCTCGACTTCCTGAACCACACGTTTTATGTTCCGTGCTACCGCTGGGAGCGGTATCAGATATGGGGTCTGTCGGCCGTGGTTCTGGTTGATTTCCTGAACGCTGTGTACGATGCCGGCATTGACCTTCTGGAGCCTCCAGTCACCAACACATCCCGAACAGGAGCCTGATATGTATTACGCGCTTGGCGATCGCAAACCCGAGTTGCAGGGCGACGGCCACTTTGTCGCGCACAACGCCAGTGTGATTGGCAGTGTGCGGTTGCTTGAGAGAGCCAGTGTCTGGTTCAACGTGGTGATCCGCGGTGACAACGAATGGATCACCATCGGCCCGGAATCCAACGTGCAGGATGGCTCGGTGCTCCATACCGATCCGGGCATCCCCCTGACCCTGGGGCGCGGCGTCACCGTTGGCCACAAGGCGATGCTCCACGGCTGTCAGATCGGCGACTATTCGCTGGTTGGCATCAATGCGGTCATTCTTAACGGTGCAAAGATTGGCAAGCATTGCCTGATCGGTGCGAATACCCTGATCCCTGAGGGCATGGAAGTGCCGGATGGGTCGATGGTTGTGGGCTCGCCTGGCAAGATCAAGCGGGAACTGAACGATAACCAGAAAAAGATGCTCGAGCTCAGTGCGGCGCATTATGTCCAGAACGCTGAACGGTATCTTGGTCAACTGACACCCTGCGAGCTCTGATCATGAAGGTAGCTGACAAAGTAAGGTCGCCCTGCGTCAGCGTTTGCGCGTTGGACGCGAACGATGTGTGCATTGGTTGTCACCGCACCAGCGACGAAATCATGCACTGGACCCGAATGACCAATGAAGAACGTCGGGAAGTGTTGAAGAAAGTTGCCAGGCGCGAAGAGAAAGTCGCGCTGTAAAACGCATTGCTACAGGAATCCAAG